>WBZS01000058.1_pt1 | contig 225117 bp, 204 predicted proteins | sample 5204201 | NCBI WGS metagenome assembly WBZS01 (sample SAMN12344357, study PRJNA552823) | activated sludge metagenome | biome: Activated sludge suspended growth; feature: Nitrification reactor; material: Wastewater; isolation source: activated sludge from nitrification reactor of wastewater... | reverse complement strand
CCGACCGCTGGCAGGTTCGGCTGCGCCCCGATCAGGTCCCCGAGGTGATCCCGCCCCGCCGGGTCGACCCCCACCAGACACCCCGCCGCCACGCCCGCTACCTCACCCCCCTACGCAGATGACCTACGTCAGCGGCGCGCCTCGCGCAGGTCGCGCAGCAGCCAGGGCAACTCGGTCTGGACGGCGTCCACCCCGAGGTCCAGCAGGCGCGACCACGCGGCGGACGGGCTCTGGTCGACGGCCTTCACGTCGTCGTGGCCGGCGAAGAGCGGGATGCCCGTGGTCAGGGTCTCGGAGTTCACCCAGACCAGCAGTCGCCGGCCGCGGATGTCCTCGATCACGGCCGGGTCGAACCAGGGGTATTCCTCGTCGTGGGCGAGCAGTTCGACGCCGACGATGTTCACCGCCGGGTCGTCCAGGGGCACGAGGTCGAGCTCCTCGGGGGAAGAGCAGATGGCCAGCACCGGGTACTTGGTCTTGTGCTGGCGCAGCTTGTCGATCGCGGCGTGCTCCCACGACGGGACCTTCAGCACCAGCTGCCCGGCCATGCCGAGGCCGTCCAGGATCTTCAGCAGGGTCGGCCACCGCCACCACGAGCGGTCGAGCGCGAACAGCACACCCTTGTCCTTGAACGGCGCCAGCAGGTTGGGCAGCCGCTCGACGGCGGCGCGGCGTCCGGGCCGGTCCTTCCAGTGGTAGCTCAGCTCGGCGATCTCGGCCGCGGACATGGCCTGGATGTTGCGGTGAACGCCCAGCAGTTCGGGCTCCGAGCCGTCGTGGAACGCGAAGAAGATGTTGTCGTTGCTGCTGGCGACGTCGATCTTGACGACGTCCGCGCCCGACAGCAGCGCCGCCCGGACGGCCAGCGACGTGTTGGTGGGGATGCAGCCCACCCCGACGCCGCCGTGGGACACCACCAGCGGGCGGGCGGCGCAGGCCAACCGGTTGAGCAGTGCGTTGATGTCGGTGTGGGTGGGCGCTCCGAACACGCTGTCGCTCCTTGTCAGGTCGATCACATCGGTGTGGGTCTCCCGATCGGTCATGCTACCCCTCTTGGCGGTCCGGCACCGAGACGTCCGCCCGGGAGAGCCGTTCGGTCGCGCTTGGCCGACGGCACGGCAACCCGCTCAGCGGTGGGTGACCAGGTGTCCGAGGGAGAGGCGGGCGACGGGGGCGTAGGCCATCAGCACCGGCCACGGGCCGTGCACCACCAGCCACGCGGTGCTCGCGTGCTTCGACTCGGATGCCGCCACCTCCACTCCGTGCTCAAAGGACAACCGCAGGGGACCGACGCGCACGCTCCACGCCCAGGACCTGCGCGCAACGTCCACGGCGTCGATGCTGAAGTCCGCGACCACCCCGCCCACGCCCCTGACCCGGCCGGTCGTGCCCGGCCTCACGACCGGCTCTGGGTAGCCGACCTCGCGCAGGTGCGGAGCCCACCGCGTCCACCACTCCGGGCGGGTGTAGCGCACCCACACCTCGTCGACCGGCAGCGGGCCGCTCGCCGACAGCCGCAGCGAGCCCAGGCAACGCGATGTCACCATGCCAGTCTCTCCTCCCGAGGTCTCGCTAGGCAGAGGATTGCAGGGAGCCCAGGCCGAAGATTGCAGGATCGCCGGCCCACCGCGCCGAGCTTCCGCTCCACGTCCAGCCGGACGCCGCGGGCTCAGCCCTCCTCGCGGAGCCGGGGCGGGGTGAAGTCGCCCGGGCGGATGCCGCGCTTGTCGGCGTAAAAGGCCCGGATACGGTCCATGTCGGCGCCGACGTCGCCGGTGAGGCGGATGGTCGGGCCCAGCCCGGCGGTGCGGGTGGCCGAGTCGACGAAGCCCAGCACGACCGGCAGGTCGGCGTCCCGGGCGATGCGGTAGAAGCCCGACTTCCACACCGCGCGGAGCGACCGGGTGCCCTCGGGGGTCACGACCAGGAAGTGCCGCCCGTCCTTCACCCGCGCGACGACGTCGGAGACCAACCGGCCGGGATGGGCGCGATCGACGGGGATGCCGCCGAGTGCGCGCATCACCGGCCCGAACGGGGGCTTGAACAGCGTGTGCTTGCCCAGCCACAAGGGGGCGAACCCGTGACGCCAGCAGATCGCGAGCATGAAGACGAAGTCCCAGTTGGACGTGTGCGGCGCGCCGATCAGCACCGCGCCGCCCTCGGCGGGGGGTGGCAGGGAGCGTAGGCGGTAGCGGGACGCCGCCCAGAAGGCGCGCGCGATGAGCGGTCTGATCAACACGCCACGAACCTAGCGGCCCGGCCGCACGCCGCGGGGGTGGCGCGCCCCCCGTTGTTGCGGCGACCATGATCCGAGGAGGTTCGCCATGACCGTCGCCGACCGCATCCCCCGCATCCCCACCGCCCCCGGCTTCGACCCCGTCGGGCGGGTGATGGTCGTCGGGGCCGGCACGATGGGCGCGGGCATCGCCGCCCATCTGGCCAACTGCGGCATCGAGGTGATCCTGCTCGACCAGCCCACGGACGACCGCCCGGACGCCGACCGCTCGGCCCTGGCCCGCTCCGGAATCGAGCGCCAGCTGGCCGTCGGCGGGTTCATGCTCCCCGAGTTCGCCGCCCGGGTGACGTGGGGCAACGTCGAGGACGACCTTGCGGACTGCGTGGGGGTCGACTGGATCGTCGAAGCGGTCTTCGAGGATCCCCGCGTCAAGCACGACCTGTACTCCCGGCTCGACGCGCTGAGGCGTCCGGGCACGCTGATCTCGTCCAACACCTCAGGAATCCCGGTCGCCGAGCTCGTCGCCGGCCACTCGGACGCCTTCGCCCGCGACTTCACCATCACCCACTTCTTCAACCCGCCGCGCACGATGGACCTCCTCGAAGTGGTTGCCGGGCCCGCCACCGCCGAAGCCGTCCACGACCGCATCGCCGCCATCGGCGACCGCCAGCTGGGCAAGCACGTGCTCGAGTGCCGCGACACGCCCGGCTTCATCGCCAACCGGCTCGGCAGCCACTGGATGGCGGTGGGCGCGCTGGAGGCCTTCCGCGCCGGCATCGACGTCGAGACCGCGGACGCCGTGATGTCGCGTCCGCTGGGCATCCCACGCACGGGCGTCTTCGGGCTCTTCGACCTGATCGGCATCAACCTCGTCCCGCTGCTGTGGCCGGTGCTGACCGACGCCCTGCCCGCCTCGGACGCCGCCCACCGCTTCGACCTGACCGGCGACCCGGTCTTTGCCCACCTCCTCGCCCACGGGTTGACCGGACGCCGGGGCCCCGGCGGCTTCTACCGCCGCCGCGACCCGTCCGGGGCGAGGGTCGACGACGTGCTCGACCTCGACGCCCTCGACTACCGCCCCCGCCGGACGCCCGACGACCCGGCCGCGTCGGCGTCCGACCTGGCCGGGCTGCTCGCCGTCGACAGCCCGGGCGGCCGCTACGCCTGGAGCGTCTACGCCCAGGTGCTCGACTACGCGTGCGCCATCGCGTCCGAGGTGGCCGACGACGTGTCCGCCCTCGACGACGCCATGCGGCTGGGCTACGGCTGGGCGAGGGGACCGTTCGCGCTGGCGGACGCCGTGGGCCCGGCCAGGCTGGCCGACCGGTATGCGGCGTCCGGACGCGGCGTCCCAACCCTTCTGGCGCGCGCCGCCGCCGTGGGCGGGTTCTACCCCGACGCGGGGTCGGTGCTCGGCTCGGACGGGGTGGTCCGGGCGCTGCGGCGTCCCGAGGGCGTGGTCACCGTCGCGGACGCCGAGCGGGCGCACGGCGTGCTCGCCGAGAACCCCTCGGCGGCGCTCGTGGACCTCGGCGACGGCGTCGCCTGCCTCGCGCTGCGCACCAAGATGAACACCTGCGACTCTGGCGTCATCGACCTGGTCGAGCGGGCCGCCGACCTGGGCGCGGCGGGTGCCTTCCGGGCGCTCGTCATCGGCTCGGACCACCCCCGCGCGTTCTCCGCGGGCGCCGACCTGGGCACGTTCGTGGCGTTGCTGGACGCCGGCGACCTCGATGGGCTGAGGACGTTCGCGCGGCGCGGCCAGCTGGCGTTCCACGCGCTGCGGAACGCGCCGTTCCCCGTCGTGGCCGCCGCACGCGGCCTCGCCCTGGGCGGCGGCAACGAGCTCATGCTCGCCGCGCAACGCATCGTCGCCCACGCCGAACTGCGCGCCGGCTTCCCCGAACGCACCGTGGGGCTCGTCCCCGCGTGGGGCGGCGTCGCTCAGAGCCTCGCCCGGGCGGTCGCGGCCGCCGAGCCGGACGCCGCGGCGTCCGCGTTCCGGGTCACGTCCAGCTGCGAGGTGAGCACGTCGGCCTGGCAGGCCGCCGAGTGGCACCTGCTGCGCGGCGAGGACGAGGTCGTCGCCTCCGCCCGGCGGGTGCTGGCCGAAGCCAAGAGCGTCGCGCTTGAGCTCGCGGACGCCGCCCCACCCGACGTGGTCACGCCCCGGCTGCCGCTGCACGATCCGGCCGACGGGCCGCTCGACGCGGCGTGGGCGGAGGCGTCCGAGACCGACCGCGCCATCGTCGGGCGACTCGCCGCGATGCTGACCGGTGCCGGGCCCGGCGCCACGGCGTCCGAGGGGGATCTGCTCGACGCCGAGATCGACGCGGCCGTCGACCTGCTCGCGCGTCCGGCCAACGCCGAACGCGTCCGCCACCTGCTGGCGACCAACCGGCCCCTGGCGAACTGACTTGGCCGTGCCGGGGAAGCGGCGCCCATCACCGCGGGCCCCCCGGCCGTCCGCCGAGCCGGCGTCAACCCGTACACCGGCCGACCGTTCCAGCGACATGGCCGCTGTGGTGCGCCAGATGCGCGCCGAAGGGATGACCCCGACGGGGCTGACCGCGTTCGATGCGGTTCGTTTGCCGGCGGGGACGGTTTTCCCCGACGTGATCGTGGAAGGTCCTGCCGTGCCCGCGTGACATGGCCGAGCGTTCAGGCCATCGCGGCGGCCATGCCCGTGAAGTACGGGACGAGCCAGATCGCCCACACGAGAATGCTGAAGCGGTGGAAGAAGCGTTTCTCGTCGATGCGGTCGCGGAGCATCACGACGACGGCCCAGGCGAGGTGGAGTGCCATCAGGATGAGCGCGAGAAACCCGGTGAAGGCCATGATCTGGGTCAGGGCGGGGTTCTGTTCGACGCCGGTGGGTCCGCCGCTGTTGGCGATCATGCTCATCACCGTGGTACCGCCGATGTCAGCGGCGAGGCCGGACGCGAAGGCGGCGACGTGCCACCAGTGGAGCTGGCCCGAACGCCGTTCGGCCCAGACTCCGAGGGTGTAGAAGGCCAGCGCGAGGCTGATCAGGACGATGGCGAGGGCAAGCATGGTCAGTTCTCCGCACTCATGGTGAGGCGTGTGCGCAGGGGCTTGTTGAGGGCGACCAGGAGACAGCCGATGCCGATCGTGAGCAGGATGTGGCCGAGGCCGGCGATTCCGGCGATCGCGGGCCCGGCGTCCAGCCCCAAGACCTGGAGCAGCCCGTGCCAGGTGAGTGCGGCCGCGGTGATCAGGAGGCCGGCGTTGTAGGTGGTGAAGAACCACGAGAACGACCTGCTGTCGCTGATCGAGAGGGTGGCATCCAGGCCGAGAGCGATGAGCATGACCAGCAGGCCGAGGGCGAGCAGGTGGGTATGGACCAGGGCCAACTGGGTATCGCCGGTGAAACCCCGGGCGTGGGTGATCTCTCGATAGAACAGGCCGCCGGCGAGCCCGAGAGCCGCGTAGGTGATGGCTGCCAGATAGAGCCGGCGCATGAGGACCTCCAGGTCGGGTTGTCGTTGTCATCAAGGCTCGCGTCTCGACGCAGCCGAGACATCGGGCGCAGAGACGGTCTTTCGCAGCCGTTGGGTGGGGCTCTGGCTCAACCATTCGGCTGATGGCGCCGTCGTAGCTCGGGGCTAGAGTGCAGGGATGGCGTTGGGGTCGGAGCCGGTGACGGCACGCCTGCTGTGGGGCTTGGACCTGCTGGCAGCGCTGTTGTTGGTCGTGGCGCTCACCTCCGCGTCCGCCCCCGCCTGGCAGGCCTGGGCCGCCGGCGCAGCGTTCGCGGTGGGCTGGACCGTCGTGCGGGTGCGGGCGCCGGTCCTCGGTCTGCCCATGGACGCCCGGGGCGGATGGTGGCCGGGAGGCGTAGCCGCGTCCGCCCTGTTGGTGTGCTACATCGCCGTGTTGCTGACCAGTGCGTCCGGCATGTGGCTCGCCTTTCCGGTCATGGTGCTGCAGTTGCACCTGCTCGGGCCACGCAGCGGGGTCGTCGCGGTGACGGCGACGATCGTGGCCGCCGTGGTTCTCAATGCCGTCGCCCGGGGCGAGGTCGGCCTCAGCTCAGTGCTGGGTCCGGTGATCGGCGCGCTGGTGGCTGTCGCGGTCGTGGTGGGGCTGGAGTCGCTTGCGCGTGTGGTCGCCGACCGCCAGCGCGCACTCGACGATTTGAGGGACGCGCAGCAGCGCCTGTTGGCCGCAGAACGCGAGCGGCTGCGCGCCGAGGAGCGCGTCAACCTGGCCCGGGACATCCACGACACCCTCGCGCAGGACTTCGCCGCCGTCCAGTTGCACCTGCGCCGGGTCGCAGCCCTCCAGCGTCCGGACAGTCCGGCGTCCCCGGCGCTGGCCCTCGCCCACCAGGCGGCGACCGAGGGCCTCGCGCAGGCCCGCCGGTTCATCGCCGGCGAGCCCGGGCACCGAGCCGACAGCACCGTTGTGGGAGCCATCCGGCACGCGGCGCTGCGGGCGCACGACGACAGTGGTGGGGGAACCGCCATCGAGGTCCGATCCGTCGGCACCGAACCGGCCCTCCCCACCGCGCTTGCGACCGAGATCCTGCGGATGACGCAGTCGGCCTTGTCGAACGTCGTCCGCCACGCTGACGCCGCCACCGCGTCGGTGACGTTGAGCTGGGAACCCGACCGATTGCTGCTGGACATCGCCGACGACGGGCGCGGGTTCGAGCCGGACCGCCAAGGCGCTTCCGATCGCGGGTTCGGGCTGGCGTCGCTGCGCTCGCGGGTGAGCGACCTCGGCGGGGCCATCGGGGTCGAGTCGCAGCCCGGGGAAGGCACGACGATCGCGATCTCCCTGCCGCTGACGGCGGAGCGGCGATGATCCGGGTGGTGCTGGCCGACGACCACCCCGTCGTGCTCGCGGGCTTGGCCAGCCTTCTCGAGGCCCTCGACGACGTCGTCGTGGTGGCCCAGCACGGCAGCGCGGAGGACTTGCTCGCCTGGCTGGAGGGTCACGGCTGCGACCTGGTGCTGCTCGACCTCCAGTTCGGGGACGGCCGGCTCAACGGCGCCGACGCCACCCGGCGGATCTCCGCGTCCGGCGGACCGGCCGTTTTGATCCTCACCACCTTCGCTACCGACGCCGACATCCTCACCGCGCTCGACGCCGGCGCCCGCGGCTACCTGCTCAAGGACGCCCCCACCGACGACCTCGAACGAGCCGTCCGAGCCGCCGCCGCGGGGCAGTCCGCGCTCTCGCCCTCGGTACAACGGCGACTCGTACAACGGGTCGTCGACCCCGCCACGTCGCTGACGTTGCGGGAGCTGGACGTGCTGCGGCTGGCAGCCGAAGGGCTGTCGAACGACCAGATCGCCGCAGAGCTGTACGTGACCCGAGCCACGGTCAAGTCCCACCTCGCCCACGCCTACGCCAAGCTCACCGTCCCATCGCGGACGGCGGCCATCGCCACCGCCAGGGAGCGCGGCCTCCTCGGCTGAGCGGTCCTTGGGGGGTCCTTTGGGTCTTCGGGGGTGCCGTACTTGGGCAACGGCCCCATTGGCTGGCGACGGGGTGTTGGTGTGCTTCTACCGCAGGCGAACTCCTTCTACATCGCGGCAGGGGGCTCGCCGTAGGGTCGTCGCGTCCGCTGGTGACGGAGGCACGCCATCGGGACGCGATCTCTCATTCGAAGGAGTCTGACGACGATGGCCAAGGCACGAGCACTCACCGCGAGCGAAGTCGACGGTGTCGCGTATCGGCGCGCGAAGACGTGGCAGATCGCGCTGTCACAGATGAACAACGGGTCCGCGATGATCTTCTACTCCCTTGTGGGGCTGATGAGCTACCTGCAGAACGCGGGGTACGGGATCGCGGTCGCGGTCGCGGGCCTGATTCTGACGGGGACGAGGATGCTGGATGGGGTGATCGACCCGTTCCTGGCGTTGATCATCGACCGGTTCAGCTTCTCGTTCGGCAAGCTGCGCTTCTTCATGCTGGTCGGCTGGGCGATCCGGGCCGTCGCCGTGCTGATGCTGTTCGTGTGGGGATCGGGGACCGGCAACGGGCCGGTGTTCTTCATTGCGTTCTACGTGCTGTACATCATCGGGTCGTCGACGAACGACATCGCGGGCAACATGATGGGCCCGGTCATGACGAATGATCCGCGGCAGCGTCCGACCGTGCAGGTGTGGGCCACCATCTACTCCTATCTCGTCCCCACTGTCTTCTCGATCTTGTCGACTGTGGTGATCCTGCCGAAGCACGGAAATCAGTTCACGGTCGCGATGCTGCGCGAGACGGCGCTGTGGTTCCTGGGGTTCTCGCTGGTCTTTCAGCTGCTCGCGTGCGTGGGTGTCTCCGGGGCCGACAAGCCTTCGAACTTCCAGCACCTGTCCGCCCAAGGAGACGACGCCGATGTCTCGTTCCGCGACATGTTCGCCTTCCTGCGCAGGAACAACCCCTTCCAGCGCTACGTCATAGCTTCGGCGGCCGAGAAGATCGCGCAGGTCGTCAACTCCCAGGCTGTCATCTCGACCATGTTGTTCGGCATCTTGATCGGCAACATTCAGCTCGGCACCATCATGAGCGTGGGGGCCATGCTCCCGGCCATCATCTTCGCGATCATCGGTGCCCGGTACACCGGGCGCCACGGTTCGCATCGCTCGACGGTGATGTGGAGTTGGGTCTGCATCGCGTTGCTCGCGTTGATGATCGTGTTCTGCCTGGTTGTCGACATGCGCTCGATCCTGGGTAGCCTGCCGCTGGTCATCGGCTTCTTCGCCCTGATGCTGGTGATCAATGGGGCCAAGATGTGCGTCACCGTTGCCAACGGAGCGATGCGGGCCGACATCGTTGACTACGAGCTCGACCGCTCCGGCAAGTACATTCCCGCCGTGGTCACCGCTACGTACAACTTCATCGACCAGCTGGTGTCCTCGTTCGGCGCGACCATCGCACTCGGCTCGGTGGCGCTGATCGGTTTTACCACGGTGATGCCGCAGCCCACCGATGCGCCGACGCCGGGGATCCTCTACGTGACACTGGTGCTCATGTTCGGGCTGCCGCTGCTCGGTTTCCTGGCGACCGTGGTCGCGATGAACGGTTACAAGCTCACCAAGGACGAGATGGTCGCCGTCCAGCGTCGCATCGCGGACCGCAAGGCGGTCTTGGTGAACGCCGAGGCCGCGACGTTCGCGGTGTCCTGACCGCCGGCGGCGGCGTTCAAAAGGCGTGTTGACGGCGGTACGTGGATGGCGTGACGCCGTGCACGGACTTGAACACCTTGACGAAGTAGTTGGCGTCGAGGTAGCCGACGTAGGCGGCGATGTCCTGGACGGGCTGGGCTGTGGTGGCCAGCAGTCGCGCGGCCCGGTTGGCGCGTTCGACGGCCACGTAGCCGGAGATGGTCCGGCCGGTTTCGGTTTTGAAGCGTCTGGCTAGGTGTGACTCCGAGACTCCGAGTCGGTGGGCGAGGTCGGTGGGGGAGACGTTGTGGCTCAGATGCAGCTCGATCTCGTCGATGATCTGGCGCACCAGGCCGGAGTAGGGCCGTTGCCGGTAGCGGCGGATGTGGATGCAGAACTCGCTGACCATCGCGACGATGGCCGGCGTGACGCTGGTGACGTCGTTGGTGTGGGCGCTGCGGTGGAGGCGTTGGGCTGCGGTTTGGGAGAGGGCGTCGATGGTCACGGGTGGCAGGCCTGAACGCTGGGCGGCGACGCGGGTCATGATGCGCAGGATGGTCGCCCCCAGATAGGGGGTGGTGAGGTAGCTCGGTTTCTGGGTCTCGGCAGCCATGGCGTGGAGGGTGGCCAGGGCCCGCCGCTCGTCGCCCTCGGCGATGGCCTGCATGAACTCTTCCTCGGCGGCGTAGCGACGCTCGATCGCATCGAACGGAGCCGAGTGGATGGGCTCGGCTGACCCGGGGGCGATGACCGTCGTGGTGGTGGGCACGCGCTCGAAGCCAAGCTCGGTGGTGCGGTGGCCGGTGTGGTGCAGCAGGGCGGTGGCACCGCGCATGACGTACTCGGATTCGACGATCGCGAAGCGCGAACGCCACAGAAGGTAGGGCTGTAACTGGGCTCCCGGGATCCCCAGGCTGCCCAACAGCGCCTCGGCCTCCGCGGACTTCACGGGCCCGGCGGTGTACGGGCCGATCAGGACCAGTTGCTCACCGGCCCAGAACAAGGTGATCGTCGTGCCGAGCGGCTCGGTCAGTTCGTACACGATCTGCCGGTCGGCGGCCTGGACGAAGTCGGTCAACCAGGCCGCGTTGAGGGCCGGCTGACGGTCGGCCATGAGGCTGTGGGTGGTCTCGAACTCCGGTAGGTATCCGCGCGGCTTGTCCGTCACCGCGACCGGGCAGCTCAGCATGGTCTCGAGGAAGGCTCGTCCGCCCTCGATCCTGGCTTCCACCCCTCCGCCCTCCAGGTCCCTCGGGTTGCCGATCCTCATGGCCGAATCGATGCTGTTCCCGCAGGATTGATTCTACTGCGAGGTCGGGTTGGGCTCTAGTGTCGTAGCCAACATGATCAGAGCACAGGTGAAGGGCAGTGACGCGATGGGTGAGAAGGCAATGGCGCGCACGCTGGAATCGTTCAACGAGGGCTGGGTGTTTCTGCCGGTCGAGGTAGGTTCGGCGGCCGACCCGGCGTCCGCGATGGGGGCCGGCGAGCGGGTGACGCTGCCGCACACCTGGAACGCGCTCGACGGCCAGGACGGCGGCAACGACTACCGCCGTGGTCGCTCGACCTACCTGAAGCAGTTCGTGCTGGATCCGGGCGCCGACCAGGTGTGGTTGGAGTTCGGTGGGGCCAACTCCACCGCCGATGTGTACCTGAACGGTCACCACTTGACTCGGCACGAGGGTGGCTACTCGACCTTCCGCGCCGACCTGACCCTCCATCTTGCCGAGCGCAACACCCTCGCGGTGGTGGTCGACAACGGCCCCGACGACAGCACCTACCCCCAACGCGCGGACTTCACCTTCTACGGCGGGCTCTACCGGGACGTGTGGCTGATCAGGGTTCCGTCAGCCCACTTCGTGCTGGACGCCCACGGCGGCCCCGGCCTGGTCGTGAGCCCGGTGCTGGACGGCAGCCGCGCGCTGGTGACGTTGCACGCGGAAGCCACCGGGGGCGACGCCGTCCGGTTCACGATCGACGGGGTGACCACCCAGGTCGCCGCCGTGACGGACGGCCGAGCTGAGGCCGAGCTGACCATCGACGACGTGCGACGCTGGCACGGCACCCGCGACCCCCACCTTTACACCGCTGTCGCCGAGCTGCTCGAGCACGACCGCGTCGTCGACCGCGTGCAGCTGCGGTTCGGCTGCCGCGAGTACCACGTCGACCCCGACCAGGGATTCGTACTGAACGGGGAGCCCTACCCGCTGCGCGGCGTCTCCCGGCACCAGGACTGGGCGGGCGTCGGCAACGCGATCACCCACGAGATGATGGCCACCGACCTCGCGCTCATCCAGGAGTTGGGGGCGACGACGGTCCGGTTGGCGCACTACCAGCACGACCAGCGTTTCTACGACCTGTGCGATGAGGCCGGCATCGTGGTGTGGGCCGAGATCCCGCAGATCACCGACTTCCGGCCCGAGGCGACCGCGAACGCCACCAGCCAACTGGTCGAACTGATCACCCAGAACCGTCATCACGCCAGCATCGTGTGCTGGGGGCTGTCCAACGAGATCACGGTCACCGGCAACAGCCCCGCCTTGCTGGACGCCCACCGTGACCTCAGCGACCTCGCCCACCGCCTCGACCCGACCCGGCTGACCGCGATGGCGCACGTGTTCCTCCTCGAAACCGACGACCCGCTGGTCACCGTGCCGGACGTGATGTCGTACAACCTCTACTACGGCTGGTACGTCGGGGAAGTGGCCGACAACGACACCTGGCTGGACGAGTTCCACGCCAGGTATCCCGGGGTCGCAATCGGGTTGGCCGAATACGGGGCGGACGCCAACTATCGCGTCCAGGCCCCCCTCGGCGTGCGCGGCGATTATTCCGAGCAGTATCAGGCGCGCTACCACGAGCACATGGTCACGATGATCGCCGAGCGGCCCTGGCTGTGGGCTACCCATGTGTGGAACCTCGCCGACTTCGCCGCCGACGGACGTAACGAGGGTGGCGTCCCCGGCCAGAACCTGAAGGGCCTGGTCAGCTTCGACCGCTCGGTGAAGAAGGATGCCTTCTACCTGTACAAGGCGGCTTGGGCGAGCGAGCCCTTCGTCCACCTGTGCGGTCGCCGCTACGTCGACCGGACCGAAGGCGTCACCGAGGTCACGGTCTACTCCAACCAGCGCCAGGTGTCCCTGTGGTGCGACGGTGTCCTGGTCGGCACGCGGACCGGGGAGCGGGTGTTCCGGTTCGAGGTTCCGCTGACGGCCAGCCACGAGCTGGTCGCCCGCAGCGGCACGGCGTCCGATGCGATCACCGTCCGGCGGGTCGACACCCCCAACCCCGACTACTCCGTGACGGCGAGCACGGTCACCAACTGGTTCGACACCGTCGAGCTGCCCAGCCCTGAGGGGGTCTACTCGATCCGGGACACGATGGCCGACATCAAACGGTCACCTCTGGGGGCAGCGCTGATCGGACGGCTGATGCAGGCGGCGGCCGCCGCCCGCGGCGATGTCGCCCAGAAGGTCGAGATCCCCGAGTCGATGCAGCGCATGGTCGACCGGATGTCCGTGCAGACCCTGCTGCAACAGGCCGGGAACGTCATCCCCGCCGAGGACGTCGCCGCCCTCAACGCGGCCCTCAACCAGATCGAGAAAGTGAACGCGCGATGACCCAGTTCCCCGACGGCTTCCTGTGGGGTGCGGCCACGGCGCCGCACCAGATCGAAGGCAACAACACCAACTCCGACTTCTGGAGCAACGAGGGCCGGGTACCCGGCATGGAACGCTCCGGGGACGCCTGCGACTCCTACCACCGCTACCCCGAAGACATGCGGCTGCTGGCCGACGCCGGCTGCAATGCGTATCGCTTCGGCCTGGAGTGGGCGCGCATCGAGCCCGTCGATGGGCTGATCTCCCAGGCCCAGCTGGCGCACTACCGGCGCATGATCGACTATGCGCTCGAACTAGGCCTGACCCCGGTGGTGACCCTGCATCACTTCACCAACCCGCGCTGGTTCGCCGAGGCGGGCGGCTGGCTCGCCGAGGACGCCATCGCCCGGTTCGAGCGGTACGTGACCGCGGCCACGTCCATCCTGGACGGGGTCGACTGGGTGGTCACGATGAACGAACCCAACATGTTGTCGATGATGACCGCGATGGAACGCGCCATGCGGACCGCCCAGGCTGACCGCGAGTGGCAGAGTCCCACGCTCGACCACGACCGGCCCAGACAGCTGCCCGCCCCCGACGCGGAGATCGGGCAACGCTTCGTTGCCGCGCACCACGCCGCCCGCGCGATCGTGCGGGCCCGGACCACGGCCAAGGTGGGTTGGAGCGTAGCCAATCGGGCCTTCGCAGCCCGTCCGGGTGGGGAGGACAAGCTCGCCGACCTGCAATGGACCTGGGAGGACCTCTACCTGGCCGGCTCGGCCGGCGACGACTTCGTCGGCGTGCAGTCCTACTCCAGCCAATGGGTCACCGCGGACGGCATCGAACCGTACCCGGACCATCCCGACAACACGCTGGTGGGGACGGCGTATCGTCCCGACGCGCTGGCCATGGCCGTGCGCCACACCGCCGAGGTGACCGGGCTGCCGGTGCTGGTCACCGAGAACGGCATCGCCACCGCCGACGACAGCCGCCGGATCGCGTACACGTCCGCAGCCTTGGCCGGCCTGGCCGAGGCGATGGACGACGGCATCATGGTGCACGGCTACCTGCACTGGAGCCTGCTCGACAACTACGAGTGGGGCCACTGGCGCCCCACGTTCGGGCTGGTCGCCGTCGATCGCACCACCTTCGTGCGTACCCCCAAACCCAGCCTGGCGTGGCTCGGCGAGGTGGCCCGCCGCAACGCGCTGTGAACCGGACCCGCCCCCTGCGGGCGATCCAGCAGCTCCACGTGGGCACGGTATGCAATACCGAACCACAAGCCCAGGAGGCCCTGCGGTTGGCGGTCGCCGCCGGGTTCGAGGGCATCGAGCTCAACGGATTCATGGTGCGCCCGACGCCGCTGCTGGTCCGTGGCCTGACCCGGCTGGCTGGGATGCCGGCCGGTCGGGGCGGACGCCTCGACTGGGCTCGGCTCGTGGGTGAGGCCGGGCTGGCGGTCGTGGCGTTGCACGAGGATCTCGGACGCATCGAACGCGACCCCGATACCGTCGTCAACGACGCGGCCCGGTTCGGCACCGACAAGGTGGTGATTACCGGCTTGTACCGCTTCGACTACACCGATCCCCTGGCCATTGCCGACTTGGCCGGACGCCTCAATCGCGCCGGTGAGCGGCTGGCGCAGGCCGGGGTGCGGCTCGCCTATCACAACCACAACGTCGAACTGCGCCGTCTGCCCGACGGCGACACGGCGCTCGAGATCCTTCTCCGGCTCACCGACCCCGCGTTGCTGGGTTTCGAGTTCGACGCGTACTGGCCGACGGTCGCCGGAGCCGACCCGGTGGTGTTGATGCGTCGGCTGGGGGAGCGATGCGAACTGCTTCACCTCACCGATCGCGGCACCCGAGCACGTGGGTCGTCGCTGACCCCCATCGACAAGATCGACACGGTTGAACTCGGCGACGGGCACATTGATCTGGCGGCGCTGGTCGAACAGGCCAAAGCGGGCGGCGTCCACGCCGTGATCCTCGAAACCCACCGCAACTGGGTGGACCGCTCACCCATAGCCAGCTTCCAACGAAGCGCAGCTTTCCTGCGCACTCACCTGCCCGACACCGAAGAGGTCCATCCATGAACTCCCACACCGCCGGGCCTACCCGGTTGCGGATCGACAGTGGGGGAGACCAGTTCCCGGTCAGCGGGCCCGCGCCGCGCCTGTCGTGGACACCGCCGGCCGACCAGCAGGTCATCGGCTACCAACTGACCGCCAGCGTGGACGGCGTCGGGCAGCCGACCGCCACCTGCCGTGACCACCTGTACGTCCCGTGGCCCTGGACGCCCCTGCGCAGCACCCAGCAGGTCACCTGGCGGGTCCGTGCCGTGACCGCGGACGGGGCAGGATCGTGGTCCGAAGGGCATCGGTTCGAGGCGGGACTGTTTGACGGCGACTGGACCGCCGCGTGGATCACGCCCGTCGAATCCGACGACCCCGGGTACGGCCGCCGCCCAGCCCATCTACTCTCCGCCAGCTGGGAACTCCCCGCCGCGGTGGTGTCCGCGCGACTGTATGCGACCGCGCTGGGTGTCTACGAGGCGTTCGTGAACGGCCAGCGGGCCGGAACCGCCGTCCTGTCACCGGGCGCCACCTCCTACGACCGCACCCTGTACGCCCAAGCCAGCGACGTCCTGGCCACCCTGCGCCCCGGCGAGAACCGCCTGGAGATGCTGCTCTCCGACGGGTGGTACCGAGGCCAGGTCGGCGCCTTCCGCCGCCCCGCCGGCTGGGGCACTACCCTGGCCGCCAAAGCCGAGCTCCACCTGCTCCTCGCCGACGGCACCACGCACATCGTCGCCACGGACCACGCCTGGACCAGCCGCCCATCAGCGATCACGCGCGCCGACCTGATGGACGGGCAGACCACCGACTTGGCCGCCCCGATCGGTCCGGCGTCCCCGGTCGTGGTTGGTGGCGTCGAGGCTCCGCCGATCGGATGGTCGCCCGCTCCTCCTGTCCGCGTCGTCGAACAACGCGCCGCGGTGGACGTTCGCCAAGTCGGCGAGCGGAATTGGGTGGCGGACTTTGGTCAGAACGCGTCCGGGTGGGTCCGGCTCGGCGACCTCGGCCCGGCCGGCTCCCGCACCACGCTCGACTTCGGCGAGTACGTCGGCGCGGGCGGTGACCTCGACACCACCCACCTGGACTCCTCCGAACGCGGCCAACAGGCCATCCGGTTCGTCCAGACAGACGAGGTCGTCTCCGACGGCAGCCACGCGGCGTTCGAACCTCGACACACCATCCACGGCTTCCGGTACGCCCGGATCACCCGCGACACCCAACCCGACCCGGCATCGCTGACCATGGCCGTGGTCCACAGCGACCTCGATCCGACCGGCACCTTCACCTGCAGCGACCCCGACCTGAACCGCCTCTGGGACGTCGCCCGGTGGAGCTTCCGGGGCAACGCGGTCGACATCCCCACCGACTGCCCCACACGCGAACGGCTCGGCTGGACCGGCGACTACCAGATCTTCATCTCCACCGCGACCCGGATGTACGACGTCCTCGGCTTCAGCCGCAAGTGGCTGACCTCGGTGCGCGACGACCAACTCCCCGACGGCCGCATCGCCAACTTCTCTCCCGACGGCCGCCGGATCAAGCACCACCTCGACGACCAGCTCGCCATGATGACCGGCTCGGCAGGCTGGGGCGACGCCATCGTCCACGTCCCCTGGGAACTGCACCGCGCCTACGCCGACCCCCTGGTACTCGCCGAGAACTACGACGCCATGATCGCCTGGGTCGAATGGGCACTGACCACCGCCGCGACCGCCCGACACCCCTCCCGCGTCGAAAGCTCCGCCATGCCCGAGCCCCATGAGCGGTACCTGTGGGACGGGTCGTTCCACTGGGGCGAGTGGGCCGAACCCAAACCCAAAGACGCCGACGGCACCCCCATCGACTCCATGCAGACCAACCCCATGGCCTGGTTCATGGCCGACAAGGGGGAGGTGGGCACCGCCTACCTCTACCGTTCGACCCACACCCTCTCCCGGATCGCGACCCTGCTCGGCCGCACCGAGGACGCCGCCCACTACGCGGGCGTGGCCGAACAGGTCCGCCTGGCCTGGCGCACCGAGTTCCTCGACGACCGCGGCCTGACCCGCAGCGACAGTCAGGCCGGCTACACCCGGGCGCTGAGCTTCGACCTCATCCCCGGACACCTGCGCGCTGCGGCAGCCGCGCGGCTCGTCGCCCTGGTTCAGCAGGCCGGGAACCACCTCACCACCGGCTTCCTGTCGACCGCCGATCTGCTGCCCGTCCTCGCCGACGCGGGACACGCCGCGGTCGCCTACGACCTGTTGTTCCAGCGCACGCAGCCCTCCTGGCTGGGCATGCTCGACCGCGGCGCTACGACCATCTGGGAGGACTGGGACGGCATCGACGCCAACGGGCGGGCACACGACTCGCTCAACCACTACAGCAAGGGGGCGGTGGTCCGTTTCCTCCACTCCCACGTCCTCGGATTGCACCAAACCGACGATTCAGCCGGATGGCGACACTTCCGCGTCCAACCCCAACCGCACCCCTTGCTCACCTGGGCCCGCGGCCACCTCGACACCCCCCGAGGCCGGATCGGAATCCAGTGGCGGATCGACGGCGAGGAGCTGCAGTTGTCGGTCGACGTCCCCGCCGGCGCAACCGCTCAGCTGGTCTTCCCCAGCGGCTACGCCCTGGACGTGGGCCCCGGCCACCACGAGGTGACATGAGCCTGGGGGCGTCGGCCGGGACGTAGACTCACGATCGGGTTTCGGCCAGAGCAGACCGATGACGCGGGTCCAGAGGGGCACTTCGGGCTGGGTTGCCGCCGCGCAGGGCTAGTCAGCGCGGACCAATCAGCCCGCGCTATCGCATTCCCCTTCGAGGCTGTCGATTGGGGGCGGATAGCGCTTCGAGCTATGGCTGGAGACGCCAGGCGGCGTTGTCAGGAGAGTGGCCACTGCAACGTCGAAATCGCCAGGTGTCTTTAGCTCAGTCCGCACCGATGACTCATAGGTGACTCCCGCCCAAGCCGCCGACCCTCGAGGCGTCACTCGCCCGTTCGCCGACCCGGCTCTGCATGGGTGTGCTGGCCTGTTCGCAGCCTCCCTTGGTCAGAGAGCGTGCGGACGGCCATCGGGTGAGGCGACCGCGCGCAGTGCGGCGGATCAGGTCGTCGGGTGGGCGGTTCGCCAAGCGGCCCAGATGTCGGGCCGGAGGCGTCCACGTTCGGGGACCACGAACCCTGCCGACCGTGCCCAGGCGCGCACCTCACTGGACGCGGGCTCGAGGGCAGCTGATGCGGTCACTGTCTCTGGCTCGACGTGGTCCTGCCCAAGCCTGTCGACCAGAGCCAACTCATCAGTGGCCCAAGCGTGGGCGGCGGCGAGGTAGCGGTAGACCCACGTCTCGGCCAGCGAACGCGACTCCGCGAACACGATCGGGACGCCCGCCCAGCGGACCTGCAATTCGGCGAGACCATCGGCCACGGCCGCGGGGCGCACCCAGTCGAGCTTGAACACCTGCGAGTACCGGTCCTCCACCACGACTGCGGCCCGCGGCAGGGCAGCCAACTCCCCCAGCGCAAACCGCAGGGTGCCGTTCATCAGGCTGGAGGCCAGGTCGGTCAACGACTTGCGCTCCACCGACGCGACCAGCCGCCCGCCGACGCTCACCGCGTAGTCGCCGCACGGCAGCGCGCGCTTGACCGTGGTGACGTGCTGCGACGCGAACCGGTAGGCGTACTGCTCGCGGGTATCGACGACGATCTCGAGGTTGGGGATCCCCGCCGCCCGTGCCGTCGGTGTGGTGACACTCGGCCGCGCCTGCTTCCTGGTCTTCGGAGACTGCCAGAACACCATGTCCCGGCCGCGCGCCTGGGTGAACACCACCTGGGAGCGGTTCTCGCGCCCCCGATCAAGGACCAGGTCGATCGCGGCACCCCGGCGCACACACGACCGAACCGGCGTCCTCTCGACGATCTCGGGCTCCTCGGGCCACTCCTCCAACCCGACCGGATGGCAGTACAACGCCTTCGTGCGCGGCCACGTGCCCGAGGTCCGGAACACCATGCCGCCGTTGAGCGGCAGCCGCACCAGATAGCCCAGCTTCGAGTCCGGATCCGGGTTCACCGCAACCAGCAACTCGCCGGTCACGCGCCCGTCGACGCTGGAATCAACCACCACGCCAGTATGCCGCCGTGCCACACCAAGCGTCGTCATCGCGTTTCCGGTTCGAAGGCCATCGCTCATTCAGGATATGGCTCGTGCCTCCCGGCGCGGTCTCGTGGAAACCCAACGCGCTGGCTGCGGCAAAGTAGTGCGTCTGCCAGCCTGCACCGCTCATAGCTCGCGATGCTATAGTTCTGCCATGGATGGCCGCGAGGTGTTGCGTGGCGTGATGACGCAGACGGGGGTGTCCCAGTCGGAGTTGTCGCGGATGAGTGGGGTGCGTCAGCCGAGTATCAGTCAGTTCTTGTCGGGTCGGATCGAGATGAGCGACGAGATGCTGGACCGGCTGTTGTCGTGCTTGGGGTACCGGCTCGAGGTGCTGCGTCGCCCGGTGAGGGTGGAGTTGGACCGGTCCCAGGTGCGGAGTTGGCGCCTGCACCGGCAGTTGGCCACGCATCTGGACCGCGACGTCCTGGACGGTTGGGTTCCGACGATCCGGCGGAATCTGGAGCGGTTGCGTCATTCGGTTCAGGGGGAACCACACGTGTCGAACCTGAACCGGTGGGAGGTGCTGGTGGAGCAGCGCGACGTGCCTGGGCTCCGCCGTGTGATGACCGGCCTGGACACGGATTCGGTGCAGATGCGGGAGGTGTCGCCGTTGGGTGGGTTGTTGCCGCAGTCGGAGCGGTCGAAGGTGCTGGCGGTGGTCGGCCGGTGAGGCGTGACCAGTTGGAGCATGCGATCCGGACAGCGTGTCAGATCATCGGCCAGCCGGCGGTGATCATCGTGGGGTCCCAGGCCATTCTGGGCAGCTTCGGTGAGGACGACCTGCCGGTCGAGGCGACCATGTCGGTGGAGGTCACCGTGTTGCCGATCGCGGACAGCAACACGGTGACCGCCGAGTGGGCCGACCTGATCGAGGGTCTCGCGGGGGAATGGTCACCGTTCGAGGAGCAGCACGGGTTCAGCATCGACGGCGTCGACCTCGACACAGCGGTCCTGCCCCAGGGTTGGCGCGACCGGCTGGTCCGGGTGCAGAACCTGAACACGGCAGCCCCGTCGGGGCAGCCGCAGTTCATCGGCTGGTGTCTGGACCCCGAAGACCTGTGCGTGGCGAAGTTGTGCGCCCACCGGGAGAAGGACCTCAACTTCGTGCGGGCCCTCTACACGGCCGGGTTGGTGGACGTCACCGTGATCACGGACCGGCTGGCCCGGGTGGACGCCCGACACCGGCAGGCGGCAGGAGTCGCCGTGCGGTGGCTGGCGGCGTTGCCGGCACCGAGCTCTGAGGCCAGCGGCGACACGTTCGCCCCCCACAGCAGTACGGCGGAGGCGGGCCCACCGTGGGAACGGGTCACGACTCGGGTCGACGGCGTCGCGTATGAGCGTCGGATGCCACCACGCGCGCAGCGGCCGCCCGGCCCCTCCCTGGGTGGTTGGACACGAGGAACCTGGGAGCTGGGGGGCGCGGGAGGCGACCCGGTCGGGTGTCGTCATGTGTTGTCAGGTGCCGGAGGCCATGTAGGCGGCGAGGATGTAGTTGGGGTGCCGGTCCATGCGGGTGCCTCGGATGGTGCGCAGGATGGGTCCGTCGGCGCGACCCGGCGACCGCGCGTTCGATGGCCCGTTGCACCGCGGGTGGTAGTGGGGTGAGGACGGCCTTGCGGCCCTTGCCGCGGACCTTCAGGACGCGGTGGCCGTGTTGCTCGCCGAGGTCGGTGATGTTGGCGCCGCAGGCTTCGAAGATCCGCAGTCCGAGCAGGCCGAGCATGGTCACCAGGGCGAAGTCGTTGGTGTTGCCCGACGTCCGCGCCGCGCTGAGCAGGGCCTCGAACTGCAGGTGCGACAAGCCGAGCGTGGGCGACTCGGGTCGCACCTTCGGACGCCGCACGAAGTCCGCAGGACTCTGGGCCAGGGCCTGGTCGATGACGCAGGTGCGGTAGAAGCCGACCACCACCGACACACGGCGACTGACCGTGGACGGAAGCGGCGGACTTCCTGCATCCACCGCACGTACAACTCGATCTGGGCGCGGCTCGCCCTCAACGGCTCGACACTGCGTTCCCGGCACCACACCAGGAACGCGCGCAGGTCCAGCCACCAGCCGTCCCGACGAAGCTCCGGCACCCGCAGCAACAAGACCGCCGCCACGGCCGTTACACCCTGCAAGGCCAAACCCGGAATGGAGGCCTGGTCTGGGCGATGAGCACCATCGTCGACGCCGCCTTCACCCTGTGGGTGAGGGTCGGGTGGGCGAGTGTGGTCATATCTTGAGGATCGCCAGCGACGCTTCTCCGGGAATCCGTGTCAGGCTCACTCTTGGTTCCGTGCTGACTGACACTGACGCGGCTGGACGGCCGGTCGACAGACTGGTGTCCATGATGGTCTGGCGGCGCGGGCTTGAGGCAGTGCTGCTGCTGGCCGCCCTGGCCAGCTTAGTCCCGGTCGTACTCAATGTGCGGGAGGACACCGCCAGCAGCAGCACGACGCGCCCCAACCCTCAGGCCCAGGTTGCGCCGCCCACACCCGGCCCACCCATCAGCAGCGACGACCACGCCAGGGACGCCCACGCACCAAATCCCCGGGCGCAGACCCCGCCCCAACCAGCACGACAGACCGCCGATACCGAACTCTGACCCCTGGCCGGCCTTCGACCAGCATGGGTCCACGCCGCGCCCCCTGCGGCATAGAGCGTGCGCTTCGGGTACCGGACGACAGGCTACCCTCGCGCACAGTACGGGGATGGGAGCGTTCGGTGTGGGTCAGGCGACGCGGGTGGCGAGGTCGTCGAGTTCGGCGCGGATCTTGGCAATCAACGCCCTGGCGGAATCGTCGACCCCGGCCATTTGGGACAGCAAGAGGTCGCGAGCCAGCGTCGAAACGGGAAGACCTCGCTGTTCGGCCAACCGCGTCAACGCGTCGAACTCCTCGACCTTCAGCCGGACCTGGAGCGTCTTGGCACGCTGGTGGCCGCGGGTGACCTTGCTGCCTGGCTTCATCGGAGCATCCGGGTTGCGTTCGGCTGCGTCAACTTCGGTGGCAATGAGATCACTGATCGACATCTGTCGGCTCCTCTCGATATCGGCGTTGGTCGGTGGTGTTCGCTGGCCACGCGTTCACTCCCCAGATGACCCCCTCATCGGGAAGGACGATCACCGTGACTAGCGTCCTCGTGGACGACGACCAGCCGATGACCCGGATGGTTCTGCCGGACACGGATGCAGGGTCGGGGTCAATGACCAACCTGTTGGGGTCGGCGAAGGCTTCATCGGCGACGTCCGGGGTCAGTCCGTGCTTGGCGATGTAGCCGCCCCGGTGGCGCCAGTCGATGCCTTCACCCACAAGCGCAGTGTACTACACACGCAATACGCTAGCCAGCGACAGCGGCCGCTGACCGCACTGCGCGTCTGCGGGAGAATAGTGGTAGCGGTCGGCTCAGGTTACGGGCTGCCTGATCGCTGGGGAGGTCGCCATGGAACCGAACGCACGCCAGCGCAGCATCCACATCGACGCCCCGGCGGAGATGGTGTTCGACCACGTCAAGAACCCGGACAGCTTCGTCGCCGCCGACCCCGAGCCTGTGCAACTGTCCAACCTGTCGCTGACACCGGAGGGGGCCGGCTCCACCGGGGAGACTCATGGCGAGCCTTCGGCCGCAAGCTTCACGGAGTCTGGACCCGCAGCGAGTACCTCCCGAACGAACGTATCGTGGACCACGTATCCACTGGCGCCACTTGGACCTACACCACCACGCCAGACTCGGACGGCACGACGCTGACCCTCGCATTCTCCTTCACCAGGAAGTCGTCGCTGCTCAACAAGGCGATCGGCTGGGCACTTGCCAGCCAGGATCGACAACTCGACAGGATGCTCGCCGCCTACAAGAAGGCCTTCGAAGCCTAAGCGCCTGCCGCTGACCTACAACGCCACGCAGCCCAACCCGCGGTAGGCGGAGTGCGCCGAGACTGGCGGGGGAGGCATCGTCCCCGCGCACCGCGGAAGCGGTCAGATCGGGAATGCTGTGAGTCTGTCCACCAAACTCGGTGTACGAATTCACACTCAAGCCTGGAGACCGCGGCCTGAGAAATGGACGGCCGGGTGCCGCGGCAGACGAGCTCCTCCATGGGCGCGATCATCGGCATGTAGGTGAGTTCACGTCCATCGACGTCGACGTCGACTCTGGGCATGAGAGCGAGGTCACGATCCTCAGCTTGGATGTCGATGCGGCGCCTCGCAGGTCATCGGCTTGGCTGACGTCCTTCAACGGCCATGATGGGTTGAGTCACGCCCCGACAGGGGCAGGTGCTCCTGGCACTCGCAGGTGCTGGTGGCGGAATGTCGGTCGCCGTCGACCCAAGCGTCACGTCGTATCTCAGTCACCCCCACAAGGGGGACTATGGCTAGTCAGAGCGGGAATTTGAGTGGCGGAGGATACGAGATTCGAACTCGTGAGGGCGTGAACCCAACCCGGTTTCCAACCGAGCGCCATAGGCCTCTAGGCGAATCCTCCGCGGGAGAGCATAGCCGAGCCCCCCGGACGCCGCCGAATCGCCACCGCTGCCCCCGCCCACCGAGATCCCACGCCACCCGAACCGCAGCAGCGCCGGAAGGGCGGCGTCCGGACTCACAGACTCCACATAAAACAAATGAATCCAACATAAACGCTTGACAGTGCGTGTGGGTTTGGTTGACTATGAGGCCACGGGCGTGAAGGCGTCCGGCTCCCCAACGAGAACCTGGCCCAGCTCGTCGACCCGATGATCATCTACCTGCTCCCCTTGCTGATCGGCTACACGGGCGGGCGCATGGTGCACGGCCAGCGCGGCGCTGTCATCGGCGCCATCGCCACGATGGGAGTCATTGTGGGCGTGGACATCCCCATGTTCCTGGGCGCCATGATCATCGGACCGCTCGCCGCCTTCGTTCTCAAGCTCCTCGACAAGGTCATCGAGGGCAAGGTGCCGGCCGGCTTCGAGATGCTCATCGACACCTTCTCGATCGGCATCGTGGGGCTGCTTATGGCGGTCCTCGGCAAGCTGGCCATCGGCCCGGTGATCGCCGTGATCGTCGGCGCGCTGGAGAACGGCGTGAACGCCCTGGTCACGGCCGGACTGCTGCCCCTGGCGTCCCTGTTCGTCGAGCCCGGCAAGGTCTTGTTCCTCAACAACGCGATCAACCACGGCATCCTGACCCCGCTCGGCACGGCCCAGGTCCAGGAAGCGGGACGCTCCATCCTGTTCATGGTCGAGTCGAACCCGGGCTCGGGCCTGGGCTTGCTGACCGCCTTCGCCCTCTTCGGCCCCCGCACGCTGCGCCCCACCACCCCCGGCGCGATCATCATCCACTTCCTCGGCGGCATCCACGAGATCTACTTCCCGTACGTGCTGATGAAGCCCGTCATGATCCTCGCCACGATCGCCGGCTCGATGTCGGGCCTCTTCGTCGCGACCACGCTGCGCGCAGGCCTCGTCGCCGCGCCTGCGCCCGGCTCGATCTTCGCCTACCTCGCCGTCACCCCGCGCGACGGCTACCCGCAGATGCTGGCCACCGTGGCGACCGCCGCGATCGTCTCGTTCGTCGTCGCCTCGGCCCTGCTGAAGTTCGGCCGTGGGGCCGATGCGGACGCCGCCCTGCCCGGCGGCGCGGACGTGACCGCACCGGTCGCGGGCGCCTTCGCCGGCACCGCCGCCGCCGTCAACGGCCGCGACGTGCGCAAGCTGATCATCGCCTGCGACGCCGGCATGGGGTCCTCGGTGATGGTGGCCTCCACGATGCGCAAGAAGCTCGCTCAGTACGGCGTCGAAGTGGCGCACACCCCGGTCGACCAGATCCCCGCGGACGCCCAGGTGGTCCTCACCCAGGAGGGGCTCGCCCCCCGCGCGGCCAAGACCGCCCCGCAGGCGGTGATCGTGCCGTTCACCAACTACATGGGCGACCCCGCGTTCGACCGCCTCGAGCAAGCCGTCGCCAAGGGCCACGACATCGGCGCCGGCGGCGTCATGACCCCCGTCGCCGCCTCAGTGTCCGCCCCCGCTGGCACTGCCCCCACCGGCACTGCCCCCGCCGGCACTGCCCCCGCCGGCGCGCCCGTCGTGGGCACCCCGGCCGCAGCCACGGCGTCCGCCCCCGCCCGGCGCGCCAAGAAGCGGCTCGACCCGCGCATCCTGCCGCGGGAGAACGTGCGCCTCGGGCTGTCCGCGGCGAACAAGGAGGACGCCATCCGCCAGGCCGGCCAGGTGCTCGTCGCGTGCGGCGCCGCCGAGCCGGCGTACATCGACGGCATGCTGGCTCGCGAACTCCAGACGTCGACGTTCCTGGGCAACGGGGTCACGATCCCGCACGGCACGAACGAGTCGCGGGCCCACATCAAGGCGGCGGCACTGGGGTTCCTGCAGTTCCCCGACGGCGTCGACTGGGACGGCAAGGTGGCCCACGTGGTCATCCCGATCGCCTCGAACTCCGACGAGCACGTGAGCATCCTCTCCGCGCTCGCCACCACCCTGGCCGACCCGGCCAACGCCGAGCGGCTGCGCACGGCGTCCAGCATCGACGAGGTCCTCGACCTGATGGCCCCCGAAGAGGAGTGAACGACACCATGAAGGCACTGCGTTTCTACGCACCCGGCGACGTGCGGCTCGAAGAGGTTCCCGAGCCCGACTGCGGGCCCAGGGAGGTGAAGATCAAGGTCGCGAACTGCTCGACGTGCGGCACGGACGTGAAGATCCGCAACAACGGGCACGTCAACATCACCCGCGTCACGACCATGGGCCACGAGGTGGCCGGCGAGGTGGTCGAGGTCGGCGCCGACGCGCAAGGCGGGTTCGCCGTCGGCGACCGCGTGCAGTGCATCGCCGCAGTGCCGTGCGGCGACTGCCACGAGTGCTCGAAGGGCTGGATGGAGGTCTGCCAGAACCAGACGTCGGTGGGGTACCAGTACGACGGGGGGTTCGCCGAGTACATGATCGTGCCCGAGCAGGTGCTGGCGGTGGACGGCCTCAACCGGATCCCGGACAACGTGGGCTTCGACGAGGCGTCCGCGGCCGAGCCGTTCGCGTGCGCCATCAACGCCCAGGAGCAACTGGGCATCGAGGAGGGCGACTTCACGGTCGTTTTCGGCGCCGGACCGATCGGGTGCATGCACATCCGCATCGCCCGCGGCGTCCACAAGGTCGGCCCCATCGTGCTCGTCGATATCAACGCCGAGCGGCTGGCGATGTCCGCGGACGCCGTCCGGCCGGACCACGTCATCAACTCCTCGGAGGTCAACGTCGTCGAGGAGGTGATGCGGCTCACCGGCGGACGCGGCGCCGACGTCATCATCACCGCCACGCCCGCGAACATCACCCAGGAGCAGGCCATCGCCATGGCGGCCCGCAACGGGCGCATCTCGTTCTTCGGCGGACTGCCCAAGAACAACCCGATGATCGCGTGCGACAGCAACCTCGTGCACTACCGGCAGCTGCACATCCACGGCGCGAACGGGTCGAGCCCGGACCACAACAAACGCGCGCTGCAGTACATCTCCACTGGTCAGGTGCCCGTGAAGGACCTGATCACCCGGCACGTCGCGCTCGAGAACGCGCTGGAGGCGTTCGACATCGTGGCCAAGGGCGAGGCCATCAAGGTCACCGTCGAGCCGTAGCGGTTGCCAACAAGCGAAGAGGCCGCGTCCCTGGGGGCGCGGCCTCTTCCTTGTGGAGCGGTCACTCAGCCCAGCAACGACGCGGCGATCTCCTTGGCGTCGCGGCTGTTGCGGGCCGCGACGGCGCGGGAAGCGGTCTCGCGGCACTGCTCGAGCGTCACCTTGCCCAGCTGGACGCCGACGGCCGGGATGGCCGTCACGGCCATGGACAGCGACGTCACCCCGAGGCCCACGAGGATGCAGGCCAGCAGGGGATCCGCGGCCGCCTCGCCGCACACACCCACGGGCTTGCCGGCCCGGACGCCGGCGTCCGCGGCCAGCTGGATCATGCGCAGCACGGCGGGCTGCCACGGGTCGGTCAGGGTGGCCAGGGCGCTGGACATGCGGTCGGCCGCCATCGCGTACTGGGTGAGGTCGTTGGTGCCGATCGAGAAGAAGTCGACCTCGGACAGGAACGCGTCCGCGAGCATGGCCACGGCGGGGACCTCGACCATGATCCCGGGCGTGAGCCCGCGGTCGCGGCACTTGCCCGCGAACTCGAACGCCTCGTCGACGGTGGCCACCATCGGCGCCATCACCCAGGGGGCGTCGACGCCGTTGTCCTCGGCGGCCTGGGCGATGGCGTCCAGCTGGCGGTCGATGAGGCCGGCGTTGGTCCAGCCCAGCCGGATGCCCCGGACGCCGAGCGCCGGGTTCTCCTCCTCGGCGTGGTTGGCGAAGGGAACGGGCTTGTCGGACCCGGCGTCCAGGGTGCGCACGACGACCTTCGAGCCGGAGAACGCCGCGAACACCTCGCCGTAGATGCGGGCCTGCTCGGCCACGCTGGGCTCGGTCTGAGCGGTCAGGAAGCAGAGCTCGGTGCGGAACAGCCCGACCCCTTCGGCCTGGCTGTTGGACGCCTTGCGCGCGGCCGCGCCGTCCTGGACGTTGGCCAGCAGCGTGACGTGCTGCCCGTCGGCGGTGGCCGCCGGGCCCTTCCACGTGCGGATCTCCTGGCGCAGCACGGCGTCGGAGGCCACCAGTTCGCGGGCGCGGGCGGCGTCCGGCTCCAACTCGACGATGCCGGACGTGCCGTCCACAAGCACCGGGACGCCCTCGCGCACGTTCGCCAGGTCGGCGACCGCGACGACGCACGGGATGCCCAGCTGGCGCGCGATGATCGCGGTGTGGCTGGTGGGCCCGCCGAGGCGGGTGACCAGGGCCCGGACCAGCTCGGGGTCGAGGCCCGCGGTGTCGGCCGGGGCGAGGTCGTCGGCGCACAGGACGACCGGCGACGTGGGCATGGGCACGCCGGGCTCGGGCAGCCCGAGCAGCTCGGCGACGATGCGGTTGCGGATGTCGCGCAGGTCGGTGGTGCGCTCGGCCATCAGGCCGCCCACCTTCTCGAACATGGCGACGAACTGCTCGATGGCCCCGTTGGTGGCGGACTCGGCCGAGTGGCCGGAGGTGACCAGCTTGGTGGCGGCGCGGATCCAGCCGCGGTCGCGCGCGAGGGACGCGGTGGCGCCCAACACCTCGGCGGCGACGCCGGTGGCCGCGCTGGCCCGTTCGGCGAATCGGTCGGCGACGACGCCCGCGGCGGCCTTGAACCGCTCGACCTCGGCCTCACGCCCCTCCTCGGGGACGATCGTGTCGCCGGACGGCATGACCGGGGCGGGCCGCGTCCAGGCGGCGGGGGCGTAGGCGTAACCGGAGACGACCCCGGTGCCACGGACGGTGAGTTGGTTCGGCATGGCGGCTCCACAGTGAGGGCGACGGCTGATGGATCGAATCTCCCACGAAACCCTTGCCGAGTCAACACAAAACCGATATAAACGGACATAGTATTGCATCTGATTACGTTGGGATCGGGCGAAGGGGGCCGGTGTACGCAGAAGAGCGTCAGCACGAGATCGCGGCCCTGGCCCGCGAGCGTGGCCGCGTGTCGGTCGCCGACCTCGCGACCCGCTACGAGGTGACTCCCGAGACCATCCGGCGCGACCTCGACGCGCTCAGCGCGCTGGGCGTCCTGAGCCGCGTCCACGGCGGCGCGGTGCCGGCCGAGAAGCTGCGCCTCGCCGAGGCGTCCGTGCCGTCGCGGGAGACGTCGTCGACGCGGGAGAAGGAGGCCATCGCCCGGGCGGCGGTCGCCCTGATCCCGCCGCGGGAAGGCGTGACGGTGCTCCTCGACGCCGGCACCACCACGGCCAGGCTCTGCGAGTTGCTGCCGGCTCGGGTCGGCATGGTGGTGACCAACTCCGTTCCCTCGGCCGGCGTTCTGGCCGACCGACCCGGTGCCGCTGAGGTGTGGCTGCTGGGCGGCCTGGTCCGCGGCCTGACCCAGGCGACCGTCGGCCCCGCCGCGCTCGAGGTGTTATCCCGGCTGCACGTCGACATCGCGTTCATGGGCGCCAACGGCTTCAGCCTCGAGCACGGTTTCTCCACCCCCGACGTCGCCGAGGCCGCCGTCAAGCGCGCCATGGTGGCGTGCGCGCGCCAGGTCGTCGTGTGCGCGGACAGCTCCAAACTCGGCGCCGACTACCTGATCAGCTTCGCCGCCCTCGGCGACGTGGACGTCCTCGTCACGGATGCCCACCTGCCGGCCCCCATCGCCCGTCAACTACGACAAGAAGGAGTAGAGGTGGTCCTCGCATGATCGTCACCTTCACCGCCAACCCCAGCCTCGACCGCACGATCGTCCTGGAGGAACGCCTCGTCCGGGGCGCCGTCCACCGGGCAGCGTCCACCCGCCTGGAGGCGGGCGGCAAGGGCGTCAACGTGGCCCGCGTGCTCAGCTACGCCGGGCTCGACGTCGTCCCCGTCCTCTCGCTGGCCGACGAGTCGATCATCCGCGAGCTGGCCGCCCTCGGCATGAGCGCCTCGTACCCCGACAACCCCGACGGCCTGCGCGTCCGCACCAACATCACCCTCGCGGAGTCCGACGGCACCACGACCAAGGTCAACGAACCCGGCCCGTTGCTGACCCCGGCGCACGTCGAGGCCGCCACCGAGAGGCTCCTGGACGCCGCCCGTGGCGCCGGCTGGGTGGCGCTGTCGGGCTCGCTGCCGCCGGGCGCGCCCGCGGACTGGTACGCCACCCTCGTCCCGAAGCTCAAGGCGCTCGGCTGCCGGGTCGCCGTCGATACCTCGGACGCCCCGCTCCTGGCCGTCGTGGACGCGTTGCCGGGAATCACTTTCGACCTGATCAAGCCCAACTCCGACGAGGTGGCCCAGCTCACGGGCGGCGACCCCGTCGCCCTGGAGGAGAGCGCCCGGCGCGGCGATCCGGGCCCGGTCGTCGACGCTGCCCGAGCGCTGCAGGCCCGCGGCATCACCAACGTGCTGGCCACCCTCGGCGGGGCCGGCGCGGTGCTGGTCACGTCCGACGGCGCCTGGTTCGCGAGCGCGCCGCCGATCACCGTCCGCAGCACGGTCGGCGCCGGCGACTCCTCGGTCGCGGGCTTCCTGCTGGCCGACACCTCGGGCCTGCCCCCGGAGCGAGCCCTTCAGTACGCCATCGCCCACGGCTCGGCCGCAGCCGGGCTGGAGGGCACGTCCCTGCCCCGTCCCACCGATGTGGACCCGGACGCCGTGCGCGTCACCCGCCTGGGCTAGATTGCCAGCCAGAACGAAGGAGAAACCCATGCCCAGCAAGAACGTCATCGTCGGCTCCGCCGTCGGCCTGCACGCCCGTCCCGCCGCGCTCATCGCCGAAGCCGCCGGCGAATACGACGACGAGATCCTGATCGGCCTGGTCGGCGAGGAGGGCGTGGACGCCGCGTCGTCGCTGTTGATCATGACCCTGGGCGCGGAGAAGGGCGCCGAGGTCGTCGTGAGTTCCGACAACGCGGACGCCGTCGAGGCGATCGCCGCGCTGGTGGAGAAGGACCTCGACGCCTGACGTTGGCCCAAGGGTCACCGGCTCGATTGACGCCCGGCCCCCGGCCGGGTCGAATGGCGTCATGCGCATCGCCCTGGCCCAGATCGCGTCCGTCGTCGACCCGGACGGCAACCTTGCGCTCATCCGCGAGCACGCCGCCCGGGCCGCGGACGCCGGCGTCCGGCTGCTCGTGTTCCCCGAGGCGGCGATGGCGAGCTTCGCCACCCGGTCCGCCGACGTGGCGCAACCGCTGGACGGGCCTTGGGCGGATGGGGTCCGCGAGGCGGCGAGCCGGTACGGGCTGACCGTCGTCGCGGGCATGTTCACCCCCGCCGCGGCGTCCGTGGGGGCTGACGGCAAGCGGCGCTCGCGGGCGCGCAACACGCTGCTGGTGACCGGCGCGGGCGTCGACGCGCACTACGACAAGCTGCACCTGTACGACGCCTGGGGCTTCGTGGAGTCGCAACACGTAGAGGCGGGCGACACCGTGGTCGCGGTCGACGTCGACGGGGTGCGGGTCGGCCTGACGACGTGCTATGACGTCCGGTTCCCCGAGCTGTTCAAGTACCACGCGAGCCACGGCGCCGAGGTGATCGTCGTGCCCGCGTCCTGGGCGAACGGTCCGGGCAAGGTGGAGCAGTGGCGGGCGCTGTGCGTGGCGCGCGCGCTGGACTCCACCTGCTTCATCGCCGCAGCCGCGCAGGCCGACCCGGCGACGGTTCCCGGACGGGAGGTCCGGGCCGGGTCGCCCACCGGAGTCGGGCACAGCCTCGTGGTCGGGCCGCTGGGAAGGGTGCTGGCCGAGGCGGGCGCGGGTCCGGAACTGCTGGTCGCGGACCTGGACGTGGCCTCGTTGGCCGATGCCCGCGCGCAGCTGCCCGTGCTCGCGACGTCGCGGTTCGCGATCGTCGCGCCTGGGTCCTGAGCGACACGCGGGTCAAACGCGCACGATAGGTGGATCCGCGCATGATCTATCTGGAGACGATTGGGTTTTCGTGCGCGTCTGCGTCAGGGGCGTCGGCGGCTGCGTCTGACGGTCGGGACCTCCGGACGCGAGGGGCTAGACTGGGTTGCAGGTCCCCGCGCGGTGGTACCTCGCCCAACTCCCCCAGGGCCGGAAGGCAGCAAGGGTCAGTGAGCTCTGTCAGGTGCGCGGGGGCCGTTCACGTCCCCAGGGGGTGACGGGCGGCGTCCACGCCGGTTGCGGACCTCCGGGCAGCAATCAGCGCCGAGGTGGAAGTCTTGTCGGGGCGGGGAAGTAAGGTTCGACGCGTGGCAGACGACCGGCTCGATGACCTGTTCGACGACGCGGGGGACGACCCGGGCGCCGAGGGTCCGGGCACCTACGAGCAGGAGGGTCCCGACCTGTTCGGCACCGAGCCCGACGAGCTGATCCTGCCCCCCGAGCCCGTGCCCGCCGACGACCCCGACACCGATGTCGAGCAGGACACGATGGACGAGATCCCCATCGACCCCGACGACGAGCCCGGCCCCTCGAACGTCGCGCTGGGGGCCGCCGCGGCCGTGCCGGTGGGGGAGCCCGGCCCCGAGGCCATCGTGGAACCGGCGCCCCCGGCCGAGCAGCGGGCCGGGGCGCCGCTGGCGCTGTACCGGCGCTACCGTCCGGACACGTTCGCCGAGGTCATCGGCCAGGAGCACGTCACCGAGCCGCTGCAGCGCGCGCTGGCCAACAACCGCGTCAACCACGCGTACCTGTTCAGCGGGCCGCGGGGGTGCGGCAAGACCACGTCGGCGCGCATCCTGGCGCGCTGCCTCAACTGCGAGGTGGGCCCGACGCCGACGCCGTGCGGGCGCTGCCAGAGCTGCCGCGACCTGGCGCGCGGGGGCACGGGCTCCATCGACGTCATCGAGATCGACGCGGCCTCGCACGGCGGCGTCGACGAGGCCCGCGACCTGCGCGAGCGCGTGTTCTTCGCGCCCGTCCACAGCCGCTACAAGATCTACATCATCGACGAGGCGCACATGGTCACCAATGCGGGGTTCAATGCCCTGCTGAAGGTGGTCGAGGAGCCGCCGCCCCACGTCAAGTTCGTCTTCGCGACCACCGAGCCCGAGAAGGTCATCGGCACGATCCGCTCACGCACGCACCACTACCCGTTCCGGCTGGTGCCGCCGAAGACGCTCTCGGCGTACCTGGCCCAGCTGTGCGCCACAGAGGGCGTGCCCGTCGACCCCGCCGTACTGCCGCTGGTGGTGCGGGCCGGCGCGGGCTCGGTCCGCGACTCGCTGTCGGTGCTGGACCAACTGCTCGGCGGCGCCGCGGCGTCCGGGGTGGCCTACGAGCAGGCCGCACGGCTGCTCGGCTACACCCCCGACAGCCTGCTGGACGAGATCATGGACGCCTTCGCCGCCGGTGACGCCCAGGGCGTGTTCGCGTGCGTCGACAAGGTCATCGAGGTGGGCCAGGATCCGCGGCGGTTCGCCGAGGACCTCCTGCGCCGCCTCCGCGACCTCATCATCGTGGCCGCGGTGCCGGACGCCCTGGTCACCGGCCTGGTCGACGTCTCGGGTGACCAGGCCGAACGGCTGACCACGCAGGCGTCCGGGCTCGGGCCGGGCGAGCTGACCCGCGCGGCCGAGATCATGGCCAAGGGGCTCACCGACATGCGCGGTACCACCGCCCCCCGGCTGCACCTCGAGCTCATGTGCGCGCGCGTCCTGCTGCCCGGCGCCGACGTCGACGACCGCGGCGTCCACGCCCGGCTCGACCGCCTCGAGCGCCGCCTGCACATGGCCGACGCGGACGCCGCCCCGACGCCGGACGCCGCCCCGACCCCGGACGCCGCCCCGCGACACCCGACCGCGCCCCCGGCCCCGCCGGCGGCTCAGGCCACCGAACCTGCGCCGGCCCCCTCGGCCGTCCGTACTCCCGAGGCGCCGCCCGCCCGCGCTCCTCGGCCCGACCCGGCTCCCGCGCCCGCCCCGCCCCCGCCCCGCGCGAACCAGGCGCCTGCGCCCGCAAGTGCCCCCGCCGCCGCTGCCCCCGCCGCCGCTGCCCCCGCCGCCGCTGCCACCGCCCCGGCCGCGCCCGCGGCGTCCGATCCGGGAACGGTGTCGACGGCCGACATCCGCTCGATGTGGCCGCAGATCCTGGATGCGGTGCGTCTGCGCCGGCGCGTCACCTGGATCGTGCTGCGCGAGAACGCCCAGGTGCAGTCGTTCGCCGGGGGAGTTCTGACGCTCGCGCTGGCCAACCCCGGGGCGCGGGAGAGCTTCTCGCGGGGCGGCAGTACCGACATCCTGCGCGAGGCCGTCCTCGAGGTGCTCGGCATCGCCGCGAGCGTGGAAGTGGTCGCCGACGAACCGGGCGCAGCCTCGGCAGCCGGGTACGCCCCCGCCCCTCCGACCGCCCCGCAGGCCCCGGGTCCCCGCCCCGGCGACGCGCCGGTGGCCACGCCAACCCACGAAGACCCGGAGGCCGCCGCCCCCGGCGTGGCGTCCACCCCCCCGCGGGCCGCGGAACGGTCACCCGCCGCGTCCGCACGCCGGAACCTGCGGCCCACGCAGGTCAGTGCCACCGAGCCCGAGGACGAGGCGGAGCCGTCCCGCGACGACGTCGACCTGGACGGCGACGCGCTCGGCGGCGACGAGCTGCTGGCCAAGTACCTGGGCGCCGAGCTGATCGGCGAGGAGGAACCGGACCGCTGACCGGGAGCCTGAACCTGACCGGTCAGCCGGATCGCTGAGCGGTGGCGGCGTCCGGGTCGCCTACGATGATCGCGAAACCACGAGGAGGTCGGGATGTCCATGTTCGGCACCGAGGGCGGCGGGTTCGACATGAACGCCCTGCTCGCCCAGGCTCAGGCCATGCAGGCGCAGTTGAGTAATGCCCAAGCCGAGCTGGCCGCCCGGACGGTCACCGGCACGTCCGGGGGCGATCTGGTCACGGTCACCATGACCGGGGCCGGTGAACTCACCGAGGTGCGCATCGACCCGGCGGCGATCGATCCCGACGACGCCGAGACGCTCGGCGACCTGGTGGTGGCCGCCGTCCGCGACGCCAACAACCAGGTGCAGGCCATGGCCGCCGCGGTGATGCCGCAGCTGCCCAACCTGGGCTTCTGACGGCGCCGCCGTGTACGAAGGCCCCATCCAGACGCTGATCGACGAGCTGGGCCGGCTGCCCGGCGTGGGCCCCAAGAGCGCCCAGCGCATCGCCTTCCACATCCTGACCACCGACCGCGAGGACGTCGACCGCCTCGCCGCGGCGCTGCGCGAGGTGGCCGAGAAGGTGCGCTTCTGCGACATCTGTTTCAACGTCTCCGAGGAGACCACCTGCCGCGTGTGCCGCGACCCGCGCCGCGACCAGACGGTGATCTGCGTGGTGGAGGAATCCAAGGACGTCCAGGCGGTGGAGCGCACCCGCGAGTTCCGGGGGCTGTACCACGTGCTCGGCGGGGCGATCAGCCCGATCGATCACGTCGGCCCCGAGGACCTGCACATCGCCGAACTGCTGCGCCGCCTGCAGGGCCCGCAGGTCTCCGAGGTGATCATCGCCACCGACCCCAACCTGGAGGGCGAGGCCACCGCCACCTACCTGGCCCGCCTGCTGGCCAGCACGGGCATCACGGTGTCGCGGCTGGCGTCCGGGCTGCCGGTGGGCGGCGATCTGGAGTACGCCGACGAGGTCACCCTGGGACGGGCCTTCTCCGGACGCCGTCGGCTGGGGGTGTGAGCGTGGCGGTCCGGCTGGTGGCCACCGATGTGGACGGCACGCTGGTCCGCGACGACCACCGCACGATCAGCCCGCGCACGCGGGCGGCGTTCGCCGGCGTGTCCGCGGCCGGGGTGGCCGTCATGGCCATCTCGGGCCGCGAGCCCTACTCGATCGCCGCCATCGTCGCCGGCACGGCGCTGACGGGGCATGTGATCGGCGGCAACGGCTCGGTCGCCATGGACCTGCGGTCGGGCCGCATCTTCTTCGAGGAGTACCTCGACGTGCAGGCCCAGACCGCCCTGGCCCACGGCCTGCTGGCCCACCACCCCGAGCTCAAGCTCGTCTCCGTGCGCAAGGGCGGCAGCTCGTACGTCGCCGAGCACGGCTACCGCGGCGCCACGGACCCGGGCTCGGACGACGCCGCCTGGCCCGTCGAGCGACGCTTCGCCGACCGCGCCGAGGTGCTCGGGACGCCGTCGCTGAAGCTGGTCGTCCGGCACCCCGACCCGGCCGTGCCGCCGTCGGCGCTGCTGGAGCTGGCCCGCGCCCTGGACGTCCCGGGCTGCCACCCGACGATTTCGGGCGCCCCGTTCATGGAGGTGACCAGGGCCGGGGTGACGAAGGCGTCGGCGCTGGCGCGGTACGCCGCGCTGCACGGCATCGCGTCCGAGGAGGTGGTGGTGTTCGGCGACAACGTGAACGACGTCGAGATGCTGCGCTGGGCCGGACGGGGCGTGGCGATGGGCAACGCCGTTCCGGAGGCGCGCGCCGCCGCCGACGAGGTCACCGCCACCAACGAGCAGGATGGCGTCGCGCTCACTCTGGAGCGTCTGCTGGCGGCTCGGGTTCGGCCGGCGCCGCGAGGCGGGCGGCGCGGGGCAGCAGCGGCAGGATGACCAGCGCCAGCGCACAAGCTGCGGCGTAGAACCAGAAGATCGAGCGGAACCCCTCGTTGAGCGTGCCCCGGAACGTCGACTCGATCCGGTCCGAACGGGCGTCGATCTCGGCCAAGTAAGTCGCCAGCGCCTTGTCGAAGGTGCCCGGCACCGCCGCACGCAGCTCGGTGAGCTTCGCGGTGGTGTCGGCGACCTCGGCCTGGGCGTCCCGGACGGCCGTGAGCGCGTCGGTCACCTCCGCGTGCCCGTCGGCCATGCCGTCCCGGGCGGCGATCAGCTCGGCGCGGGCGTCGGTCAACTTGTCGCTCTCCGCCTGCAGCCGTTCCCGCTGCCCCGACAGCGACCGCAGCTGCACCACGGCCTCGTCCCGCTCGTCCTCCAGGGCGGCGATCGCCGCGCGCAGCGCGGCGGCCTGCGCCTCCAGCTGGGCGATCGACGCCACGCCGGCTCCCGCCACGCCGGCCGGGGGTCCCGCGAGCGCCGTGGCCGTCCCGGCCGGGGTGCCAGAGGGGGTGCCGGAGGGTGTGCCGGACGCGGCCGACGCCGTGGCCGTGGCCGTCCCGCTCGGGCTGCCGGACGGGGAGGCGGACGGGACGACGCTCGCGCTGGGGAAGGGGCTGGCGGTGGCCGGGGGCATGGCGGCCTGGGCGGCGTCCAGGGCGGCCTCGATGCCGGCCAGAGCCTCGCGCTGCTGGGCTAGGCCGGCGTCCATGCCCTTGATGCCTTGTCCGATGCCGTCGATCGCCTTGGAGAGGCCGGCGAGGCCGGACGCCATTCCGTCGAGTCCGGCGTCCATCTCGGCGATCGCGTCGAGGATGTCGCGCAGCTGGGCGTCCAGCTCGGCCAGGCCGTCGACGAGTTCGGCCTCGGCGTCGACCAACTGGAGGCGTGCCTTCTCCAGCGCGGCGAGCCCCTCGTCGACCCCGGCCTGGATCTCGGCGACGCGGGCCGGGGTCTGCTTCTCGAACATGCGGCGCGCGACGACCTGGGTGCGCTCGGCGATGGTGGTGACGTCGGCGGTCTTGAGCAGGTCTTCCAGGTCGGCGGGCAGCCCGTCGCCGCCGGTGAGGTCGATGTCGATGGTGTCGCGCCCGGACAGGTCCGGCAGCGCGACGCCGGCCAGTTCGTCGGCGAACTTCTCGTCGGCCTTGAGGTCGGCGAACCGCTGCTCGAGCACCGCCGCGTGCGGTAGGGCCGGTACGGCGACGCTGGTGGGGAGCTCGGCGATCAGGCGGTCCTGCAGCGTCAGCCCGGCCTGGGCGAGGAATGCGACCATGATCGCCGGGGCCAGGGTGGTGCCCAGCGACCGGACGAGGCTGAGCGTGGCCAGCCCCGAACTCGACTCCTCCTTACCGATGCGTTCCAGCATCATGTAGTTCAGCGGCGACCCGATCACGAACCCCAGCCCGAGCCCGAACAGGGCCAGCGACGTCAGCACGCTCGGGTAGCCGGGGTGGGGGATCGCCCAGAAGATGACCACCGCCGCGGCCAGCAGCGACACGAGCACCCCGAACCCCAGCACCTTGCGGGGCCCGAAGGCGTCGGTGAGGCGCCCGGACAGGGGGGCGCCGACGCCCGAGGTGAGGCCCAGCAGGATCACGAAGTAGCCGCCCGCGCCCGTCTGGACGCCCAGGTTGTTCTCCGCGAACTGCGGCACGAACACCACCGTTATCAGGATCAGGCCCGACAGGGCCGACAGCATCAGCGTCATGCCGATGCCCCGGTCGGTGAAGTAGCGCAGGTTCATCACCGGGTCGGCGACCCGGCTCTCCACCAGCGCGAACACCGGGATCAGCAGCGCGCCCGCCGCAAGGAAGGGCCAGACGTCCAGGCTGGTGATCGAGGCGCCGAGATCGAGGAAGTCGAGGTTCTGGATGCCGTAGAGCAACGAAAGGATGATCGCGACGAGCAGCATCGCGCCGAGACCGTCGATGGGCTTGGCGACGTCCGCGCGGTGGTCGGGCAGGAACGCCAGTCCCAGCCCTACGATCGCCACCGAGATCGGGAGATTCACGTAGAAGATCCACTGCCAGTTGTCGGTGCCAGCGACGTCCAGGATGAGGCTGCCCACCGACGCCCCGAACACGTTGGCGATGCCGTAGACCGCGCCGACCAGGCCCAGGGCCATGCCGCGCTTGGCGGGCGGCACGCTGGTGCCGATCTCGGCGGTCGCGATGGGCAGGATGCCTCCGCCCCCGATCGCCTGCACCGCCCGCGCCGCCACCAGCATCTCGAAGCTGCCGACGTCCTGGGCCAGCCCGCAGGCCAGCGACCCCAGCCCGAACAGCACGATGCTGACGAGGTAGACCCGTTTGCGGCCGACCCGGTCGGCCAGCTTCCCCATGATCGGGATCGCCGCTGCGTACGCCAGGGTGTACATCGTGATCATCCAGATGCCGGCCTGATCGTCGACGCCCAGGTCGCGCTGGATCACCGTGCGCGCGGGCGTCACGATGCCGGTGTCGATGGCGCCCATGAAGATGCCGAGCAGGTACAGCGCCATCACCACTGCCCAGCGGCGGGGCGCCTCGGGCGCGAGGTGTTCGGGCTGGCTCACCGGCCCAGGATAGAAGATCCTTCAGGCAATGAAAAACCCTCTATTCGGGGGGTGTCCTCAGCCCGTCGTCGAAGGACGCCAGCGCCGCGGTGATGTCGTCGAGGGCGCGAGCCACCAGGGCGAGTTCGGCCGCGGAATAGCCTGCCAGCGCCTCGCGGTGCACGGCCCCGAGCGGGCCGAAGAAGTTGCGCGCCACGTCACGCCCATGGGGGGCGATGCGCAGCACCACCCGCCGCGCGTCCTGGGGGTCGCGGTCGCGCCACACGTGCCCGGTGGCCGCGAGCCGGTCGACGGCGTACGTCACCGTGCCCGGGGCCACGTCGAGCATGCGGGCCAGCGCGCTCGCGGTCAACGGGGCGCCGCGCGTTTCGGCCTCGAAGATGCACATGAGAGCGCGCGTGTCGGTCTGGTGCAGGTGCGACTGCGTGGAGAAGGCCGACGCGATGCGGTCGGACGCCGAGCCGATCTGCTGCACGCGCTGGGCGATCACGCGCACGAGGTCGGCTGCTGAGGCGTCCTGCATGCGGCTCATGGTAGGCGGTGGGGCCGGGGCGCGGTCCAGGGAGATGCTCCCGCGGCGACGGCAGGCCCCTAGCATGCTTGACATGCTTGCCGCCTTCGTCGCAACCGCCCGCCCCGACGACCCGCTGGCCGCGCTCGTCGTCGGCGAACGGCCCGAACCCGAGCCGCCGGCCGGGTGGGTGCGGGTCCGGGTGCGAGCGGCGGCGCTGAACCACCACGACCTGTGGTCGCTGCGCGGCGTCGGGCTGCCGCCCGACCGCCTGCCGATGATCCTGGGCACGGACGCCGCGGGCACCACCGAGGACGGCCGCGACGTGCTCGTGCACGCCGTGATCGCGTCGGACGGCTGGACCGGCGACGAGACGTTCGACCCGAAGCGGTCGCTGCTGTCCGAGGTGCACCAGGGCACGCTCGCCGAGTGGGTGGCCGTCCCCGAGCGCAACCTCGTCGACAAGCCGTCCTGGCTGACGTTCGCCGAGGCGGCCTGCCTGCCCACCGCCTGGCTCACCGCGTACCGCATGCTCACGCGGGACGCCGGCCTGTCCGGCCCGGGCACGGTGCTCGTGCAGGGCGCGTCGGGAGGCGTGGTCTCCGCGGCGATCCCGCTCGCCAACGCGCTCGGGCATCGGGTCTGGGTCACGGCACGCACGCCCGCGAAGCGGGACTTCGCTCTCGAGCTGGGCGCGGACGCCGCCTTCGAGCCCGGCGCCCGCCTGCCCGAGCGGGTGGACGCCGTGATCGAGACGGTGGGGGAGGCGACGTGGTCGCACTCGCTGAAGTCGCTGCGTCCGGGCGGGACGGTGGTGGTGTGCGGCGCGACGTCCGGGGCGAACCCGCCGGCCGACCTGAACCGGGTGTTCTTCCTGCAGTTGCGCATCATCGGCTCGACGATGGGCACCCGTGCCGAACTCGTCGAGCTGCTGGCAGTCCTGGAGCGCACCGGCCTGCGTCCGCGCGTCGACCGGGTGCTCGGCCTCGCGGACGCCGCCGCGGCCCTCGCCGCCCTCGACGCCGGCGCGGTCGCCGGCAAGGTGGTGCTGGTGCCGCCGACGTCGTGAGGCCGGGAAGGGTCCCCGGCCTTGTCGAAGCGCCCTGGAGGGGCGACGCTGGGGTGCCCATGCACCATGGAGCCCAGAAGAAGGGAGCACTACCATGCGAGGCATGCGCAATCTGTCGCCGATGTGGGGGATCGCGGGGCTGCTGTTCAGCCTGTTGCTGCTCGCGCTGATCGTGACGGTGGTCGTGCTGGCCGTGCGGCTGTACCGGACGAACCGGTGGCCGGGCGTGCCGCCGACGCACCGCAACGTCGCCGGCTACGGCCCCGGCCCGGGCGCTCCCGGCGGGCCGCTGATCCGCCCGGACGCCCTGGCGATCCTCGACGAGCGCTTGGCCAGGGGTGACATCGACGTCGGCGATTACGAAGCGCGCCGGCGAGCGCTGCTGGGCGAGCCGCCCGGCCCGGACGCCGCGGCGTCCGACCCGCTCGCCTGACGCCTCAGCCGAAGATCCGGACGCCGGCGAACTGCTCCAGCGCGCAGGCGAGCAGGGCGCCGAGCAGCACGATCGCGCCCGCCCAGCGCGCCGCGCGGCGCACCCCTCCGTGCGGCGCCCACACCGCGAACGCCAGCGCCACGAGCACGACCGCGGCGACACCGACCCCGAACGCGAGCTTCATGGCTGCCCCTCACCGTCACTTGGCGCACGCGAGCGCCGTTCGTAGACTAAGGGAGTCGCACGGCGTCGATGGGGCCATCACCCCGGAGCTGCCGGAAGAACGGCGGGCCCGCCCGCTCACTAGAACCGGCCGCGGCACACACGAAGAGGGTTGCGTCCTCCCATCCAGGGGGAGCGCATCCAAGGAGGGTGGTACCGCGGGGCCGCGCCGGAACATCCGGGGCGCCTCGTCCCTTCGTCCGCACCACCGACGAAGGAACACGATGAGCACCCGTCCCACTCCGCAGGCGTCCGCTGACCAGCAGGATTCCCCGGCCCGCACGGCGTCCGGCTACGCGGTCGTCCCGCCGCAGGTCGACCTGCCCGCCCTGGAGCACGGCGTCCTGGAGCTGTGGGCGCAGCGCGACACGTTCGCCAAATCGCTGGCGCGCACGGCGGACGGCCCCCGCTGGACGTTCTACGAGGGCCCGCCCACGGCGAACGGCATGCCGGGCACCCATCACATCGAGGCGCGGGTGTTCAAGGACGTGTTCCCGCGGTTCCGTACGATGCAGGGCTACCACGTCGACCGCATGGCCGGCTGGGACTGCCACGGCCTGCCCGTCGAGCTCGCCGTCGAGAAGGAGCTCGGCTTCAACGGCAAGCCCGACATCGAGGCGTACGGCATCGAGGCGTTCAACGCGCGTTGTCGGGAGTCCGTGGGCCGGCACGTGGACGCCTTCGCCGAGCTGACCACCCGCATGGGCTACTGGGTCAGCCTGGAGCGCGCCTACTGGACGATGGCGCCCGAGTACGTCGAGAGCGTCTGGTGGAGCCTCAAGCAGGTGCACGCCCAGGGCTTGCTCGTCGAGGACCACCGCGTCGCCCCCTACTGCCCGCGCTGCGGCACCACCCTCTCGGACCACGAGCTGGCCCAGGGCTACGAGGACGTCACCGACCCGTCGGTCTACGTGCGGTTCCCCCTCACGTCGGGGCCGCTGGCCGGAAAGGCGTCCCTGCTGGTCTGGACGACCACGCCCTGGACGCTCGTCTCGAACACCGCCGTCGCCGCCCACCCCGACGTGACGTACGTGGTGGCGTCCGACGGCGACGAGAAGCTGATCGTCGCCGAGCCGCTCGCCGAGAAGGTGCTGGGCGACGGTTGGACCCTGGGCCCGTCCTTCACCGGAAAGCAGCTCGAGGGGTGGCGCTACGAGCGTCCGTTCGACCTGGTCGAGTTCCCCGACGTCGTCGGCGGCACGCATTATGTGGTGCTGGCCGAGTACGTGACCACCGAGGACGGTTCGGGCCTGGTGCACCAGGCGCCGGCGTTCGGCGAGGAGGACCTCGCCACCTGCCGGGCGTACGGGCTGCCGATGGTGAACCCGATCCGTCCCGACGGCACCTTCGACGCCGACGTGCCGCTGGTCGGCGGCCAGTTCTTCAAGACCGCCGACAAGACGCTCGTGGCCGACCTGGTCGCGCGGGGGCTGATGTTCCGCGTGCTGGACTACGAGCACAGCTACCCCCACTGCTGGCGCTGCCACACGACGCTGCTGTACTACGCCCAGCCCAGCTGGTACGTCCGGACGACGCAGCGCAAGCAGCAACTGCTGCGCGAGAACGAGAACACGAACTGGTATCCCGAGCACATCAAGCACGGACGCTACGGCGATTGGCTGGACAACAACATCGACTGGGCGCTGTCGCGGTCGCGCTACTGGGGGACGCCGCTGCCGATCTGGCGTTGTGAGGACGACCATCAGGTGTGCGTGGGGTCGCGCGCGGAGCTGTCCGAGCTGACGGGCGTCGACCAGTCGGCCCTGGACCCGCACCGGCCGTTCGTCGACGACATCACCTTCGCCTGCCACACCTGCGGCAAGCCGTCGCACCGCGTCAAGGAGGTCATCGACGCCTGGTACGACTCGGGCTCGATGCCGTTCGCGCAGTGGGGCTACCCGTGGGCGCCGGGGTCGAAGGAGGCCTTCGCGGACGCCTACCCGGCCGACTTCATCTGCGAAGCCATCGACCAGACCCGCGGATGGTTCTACTCGCTCATGGCCGTCGGCACGCTGGTGTTCGACCAGTCGTCGTATCGCAACGTGCTGTGCCTGGGCCACATCCTGGCCGAGGACGGCCGCAAGATGAGCAAGCACCTGGGCAACATCCTGGAGCCGATCCAGCTCATGGACACCCACTGCGCGGACGCCGTCCGCTGGTTCATGGCCGCCGCCGGGTCGCCGTGGTCGTCGCGGCGCGTCGGGCACCAGGCGATCCAGGAGACGGTCCGCAAGGTGCTGCTCACGTACTGGAACTCGGCGTCCTTCCTGTCGCTGTACGCCCGCACCAACGGCTGGACGCCGACCGGCGAGGCCCCCGCCGTGGAGTCCCGGCCGGTGCTGGACCGGTGGCTGGTGAGCGTCCGCAACGCGCTCGTCGCGGAGGTCACGGCGTCCCTGGAGGACTTCGACACCCAGCGGGCGGGCGCGCTGCTGAGCGAGTTCGTCGACGACCTGTCCAACTGGTACGTGCGCCGGTCGCGGCGGCGGTTCTGGGACGGCGAGCCCTCCGCGCTGTGGACGCTGCACGAGACGCTCGACGTCGTCACGCGGCTGATGGCCCCGCTGGCGCCGTTCATCACCGAGCGCGTCTGGCAGGACCTCGTCGTGGCCACGGACGCCGCCGCGCCCGAGTCGGTGCACCTGGCGAGGTGGCCGGAGGTGTTCGATGCGGGGGTCGACGAGCGGCTGAACGCCGCGATGCGGCTCACGCGGCGGCTCGTGGAACTGGGACGGTCGGCACGCTCGGAGGCGGCGGTGCGCACCCGGCAGCCGCTGCGGCGCCTGCTGGTGCCGTCGTCGTCGTTCGCGCGGCTGGACGCCGAGCTGCTGGCCGAGATCTCGGCCGAGCTCAACGTGGGCGCCGTCGAGTCGTTCGCGTCAGCCGGCGACCTGGTGGATTACTCGGCCAAGGGCAACTTCCGCGCGCTGGGCCGCCGGTTCGGCAAGGACACCCCGAAGGTGGCGGCCGCGATCGCGGCCGCGGACGCCGCGGCGCTGGCGTCCGAGCTGGGGGTTCGGGGCGAGGCGTCCGTGGTGGTCGGCGAGGTGGCGGGCGCGGACGCCGCCGGCGCGGTCGTCGTGAGCGCCGAGGAGGTGCTGATCTCGGAGCGGCCGCGCGAGGGCTGGTCGGTGGTCAACGAGCAGGGGGAGACCGTCGCGCTCGACCTGGAGCTCACCCCCGAGCTGGTGCGCGCGGGGCTGGTACGCGAGGTGATCCGGCTGGTGCAGGAGCGGCGCAAGGCGTCCGGGCTGGAGGTGTCGGACCGCATCGCCCTGACGTGGCGGGCGTCCGGCGAGCTGGCGTCCGCGTTGCGGGACGGTGCGGAGTTGGTGGCGCGGGAGGTGCTGGCGACGTCGCTGAGCGAAGGCGAGCCGTCCGGGGAGGTCGTCACCGACGACGAGCTGGGGCTGAGCTTCGCGCTGGTCAAGGCCTGAGGGCGGGCGATGTTCACGCTGGCCGAGCTGCGGGTGCCGATCATCGTGGCGCCCATGGCCGGCGGGGTGTCGACGCCGGAGCTGGTCGCGGCCGCCGAGTCCGCGGGCGGGCTGGGCTTCCTGGCCGGGGGCTACCGCCCGGTGGCCGACCTGTTGGCCGCCGTCGAGCGCACGCGGTCGCTGGGGGGCCGGCGCTTCGGGGTGAACCTGTTCGTCCCCGAGGCCCGGACCCCGGACCTGGCGGCGTCCGAACGCTACCGTGACGCCCTGGCACCACTGGCCGAGCGGTTCGGCATCGCGGCGTTGCCGCGGCCGCGTCCGGACGACGACGCGTGGTCGGCCAAGGTCGACGCGATCGTCGACGCGCGGGTGTCGGTGGTGTCGTTCGCGTTCGGCTGCCCGGACGCCGAGGTGGTGCGCCGGTTCCACGACGCCGGGACGGCCGTAGTCGTGACGGTGACGCGCCCCGCGGAGGCCCTCCTCGCAGCCGGGGCGGGGGCGGATGCCCTCGTCGTGCAGGGTCCGGCGGCCGGCGGGCACCGGTCGGTGTTCGACAGCCAGGCTCCCGCGGACGAGACGCCGCTGGGGGAGTTGCTACGCCAGGTGCGGGCGGTGACCGCGCTGCCGCTGGTGGCGGCCGGGGGCCTGACCACGGGGGCCGGGGTGCGGGAGGCGCTGCGGCTCGCGGACGCCGTCCAGCTCGGCACCGCGTTCCTGGACGCCGACGAGTCCGGGACGCCGCCCGCCCACCGCCGGGCGCTGCGCGACCCGGCGTTCACCGAGACCGTCGTGACCAGGGCCTTCACGGGTCGCCTGGCGCGGGGGCTGCGCAACGCGTTCGCCGATCGCTACGGCTACCTGGCGCCGGCGGAGTATCCGGCGGTGAATCAGGTGACGGGCCCGATCCGGCGCGCGGCCGCCGCGGCGGGTGACGTTCAGCACACGCACCTGTGGGCCGGCACGGGCTGGCGCGACGCGCAGTCCGGTCTCGCCGGGCAGATCATTGAGAGCCTCTGGGCTGCGGCCCACCCCGCCGCGGGCGTCCGGGACTGACGCCCGGGCGCAGCCACCGGACGTCGGCAACGAGGACGTGTAGCCTCCAGGCACAGGCGGCGGAAGAGGGCGACATGCGGTTTCTGGTCTCGGTCATCGACAACGTGTCCAACTCGGGTACGACGGCGGAACTGGCCGCCATCGACGCGTTCAACGAACGGCTGGTGGCCGGCGGTCACTGGGTGTTGGCCTGCGGGTTGGCCGCCCCCGGCGCGTCGACGGTGATCGACGGACGAGGCGAGACCGCGACGTTCACCGACGGGCCCCTGCATGAGTCGGCGGAGTTCGTGTCCGGGTTCTGGGTGATCGAGGCGTCCGGTCCGGACGAGGCGCGTGACCTGGCCGTCCAGGGGTCCCGCGCCTGCGGACGCCGGGTCGAGTTGCGCCCGTTCCTGTAAGTCGCAACCCCACCCCGAGGCACCCCGGACGTGGCCATGTGACGTGCTGGACACCACGTCGGACGCCGACACTCCATCGTTTCGCTCGAACGCCGCATATTGCGTGGAGTTTCAGTGAATCGATGGAGTGTCGGCGTGGGTGAGCCCGATCAGTCGGTCGACAACAACCATCAACTCAGCGGGTCGGGGTCAGGGGACCCGGTGCGTCCACTCGGGGGTCAGGAACTTCGATTGCACCAGTTGCGAGGCCGCGGCCAGTTCGGCCTCGGAGTAGCCCGCGTCGCGGGTGGCGTGGGTGGCCTTGAACGACGCGATGAACCGCTCGATGATCGCGTCGCGGGGCAGCCCGGTCTGGCTGCGCATCGGGTCGACGCGCTTGTTGGCCGACTTGGTGCCCTTGTCGGACATCTTCTCGCGCCCGATGCGCAGCACCTGCAGCATCTTGTCGGCGTCGATGTCGTACGCCATGGTCACGTGGTGCAGGACGGCGCCCGCGGCGTACCGCTTCTGCGCGGCGCCCGCGATCTTGCCTACCTCCGACGCGATGTCGTTGAGCGGCACGTAGCGCGCCTTGATGCCCACGTCGGCGAGAGCGACCATCACCCAGTCGTCCAGGAACGCGTAGCTCTGCTCGAAGCTCAGCCCCTCCACCAGCGACGTCGGCACCGAGAGCGAGTAGGTGATGCAGTTGCCGGGCTCCATGAACATCGCCCCGCCCCCGGACACCCGCCGCACCACCTCGATGCCGTGCCGGGCGGCTCCCTCGGCGTCGATCTCGTTGCGGTAGCTCTGGAACGACCCGATCACGACGAGGCGGGCGTCCCAGTCCCAGAACCGCAGGGTGGGCGGACGCGTGCCCGCGGCCACCTCACGCGTGATCACTTCGTCGAGGGCCACGTGCATGGCCGGGTCGAGGGTCACGGGGCCGACGACGTCGAACGTGTGGTCGTCCCAGCCGGACGCGTGCCCGAGCGCGCGGCGCACCGCGATTCCCACGGCCGCCGGGCTGAACCCGATCAGCTGCGCCTCCGGACGAAGCGCCGCCACGAGCGCCTGGGTCAGCTGGTCGGCGGACGCCGTGGCCGAAAGCCCCACCAGCGCGCCGTTGAGGTCGTCGAGCGCCTCGTCGGGTTCGAGGAAGAAGTCGCCGCTCACCGCGGCCATCGCGATGCGGCCGTCCGAGACCTCCACGTCGACGGCGACCAGCTTGCCGCCCGGAACCTTGTACTCACCACGCATGGGCCGACCCTACCGGCCGGCCTGCCGCGCCACCGACCACGCAAACCAACAAGACCCAACAAGAAGTCATGGCCAACCTCTTGCTATCCCAAAGAATCCAAGGTATAAAAAGACATACCCACATCGTGGGGCCATCCCCGACGCAGCGGAGGACACACGAGCATGAGCGACGTCACGGTTCGACCGGACGACGTTCTTGGTTTCGCCTTCGCTGAGCATGCATCCCGCACCATCGGGCGGACCGCCATGGCGGACGGCCGACCCGAACTTCCTGGACCGACCAGCGCCCTTGGAGGCACCGCATGAACCTGATCACCACCCAACTCGTCGCGCTCGACGCCGACCTCGGAGCCACCAAGGAGGAGGTGATCGCTTCGCTCGCCCGGCTCGTGGAGGGCGCCGGACGCGGAAACGCCGCCGGCCTCACCGCGGACGCCCTGGAGCGCGAGTCGAAGTCGGCCACCGGCCTGCCCGGCGGCTTCGCGATCCCGCACTGCCGCTCGGCCGCTGTGTCGGTCGCCTCCCTGGCCTTCGCGCGCCTGTCCCGGACCGCCGACTTCGGCGCCAAGGACGGCCCCGCCGACCTGGTCTTCCTCATCGCGGCCGCGGCCGACGGTGATGCCGACCACCTGAAGCTGCTGACCAAGCTGGCCCGCGCGCTGGTCCGGCCCGACTTCCTCGCCGCGTTGCGCTCCGCCGCCACGCCCGAGGAGATCGTCCGCCTCGTCGACGACGTCGTCGAGCCAAAGCCTGAGGCCGTCGCCGCTGCCGCCGCAGCCGCCACCGCTGCCGCCGCCGGCACGGACGCCGCCCGTCCGGTCGTCGTCGCCGTCACCGCGTGCCCCACCGGCATCGCGCACACCTTCATGGCCGCCGACCACCTCGTGGCCGCGGGCAAGGCGGCCGGCGTGGACGTACAGGTCGAGACCCAGGGGTCCGGCGCGGTCACCCCGCTGCCGGCGGGCACGATCCGCAACGCGGTCGCCGCCATCTTCGCCACCGACGTCGGCGTCAAGGACCGGGAGCGGTTCGCCGGCCTGCCGGTGATCGAGTCGGGCGTCAAGCGCGCCATCAACGAGCCCGCCAAGATGATCACCGAGGCCATCGAGGCGTCCAAGAACCCGGCCGCCCGCCGCGTCGCCGGCACGGCGTCCGCCGCATCGGCCGCCGCCGAGGGCTCGTCGCTCGGCTGGGGCAAGCGCATCCAGCAGGCGCTGATGACCGGCGTGTCCTACATGATCCCGTTCGTCGCCGCGGGCGGCCTGCTCATCGCGCTGGGCTTCCTGTTCGGCGGGTACGACATCGCCCTGGCCCCGACGTGCACCGCGCTGCCCTCGTGGGCGGCGCCGGTGGACGCCGCCACGTGCGCCAAGTTCGGCTCCCTGGCCGACCTGGCGATCGCCCAGGGCTTCAGCGCCGGGGTGTTCTTCCTCGGGGCCGTCCTGTTCAAGGTCGGCGCGGCGGCGTTCGGCTTCCTCGTCCCCGCGCTGTCCGGCTACATCGCCTACGCGCTCGCCGGACGTCCCGGCATCGCCCCCGGCTTCGTCGGCGGCGCCATCTCGGTCACCCTGGGCGCCGGCTTCATCGGCGGCCTCGTCACCGGCCTGCTGGCCGGCGTGATCGCCATGTGGATCGGCTCGATCAAGGTGCCTCGCTGGCTCGCCGGCCTGATGCCCGTCGTGATCATCCCCCTCGTGGCCACCATGCTCACGGGCGGCCTGATGTACGTCCTGCTCGGCAAGCCGCTCGCCGCCATCACCACCGGCCTGTACAACACGCTGGAGGGCATGTCCGGGGGTTCGGCGATCGTGCTCGGCATCGTGCTCGGCCTGATGATGTGCTTCGACCTGGGCGGCCCGGTCAACAAGGCGGCCTACCTGTTCGCCACCGCCGGCCTGTCGGCGCAGTCCACGTCGTCGTTCCAGGTCATGGCCGCCGTGATGGCCGCGGGCATGGTCCCGCCGCTGGCGCTCGCGCTGGCCACCACGGTGCGCTCGAAGCTCTTCACCGAGGCCGAGATCGAGAACGGTCGCGCGGCGTGGCTGCTCGGGGCGTCCTTCATCTCCGAAGGCGCGATCCCGTTCGCCGCGGCTGACCCGCTGCGCGTGATCCCGTCCATGATGGTCGGCGGTGCCCTGACCGGCGCCCTGTCCATGGCGCTCGGGGTGGGCCTGCGCGCCCCCCACGGCGGCATCTTCGTGCTGTTCGCGGTGCAGAACGTCATCGGGTTCCTCGTCGCGCTGATCGCCGGCACGGTGGTCGCGGCCGCCGCGGTCATCGCCGCCAAGGAGTACCTGGGCAAGAAGGTAGCCGTCGCCGCCTGACGACTGCCGCAAGGCGACGGGGGTCCACCGGGTTCGGTGGGCCCCCGTTTCGCGTCAGCTGCCGGGCGGCAGGTAGGGCGGCGGCTTGCGCTGGCCGGTGTCGAGCTGGCGCAGCACGATCCCCGCCACGATCGCGATCGCGATCCAGTACCACGACCCGGTGGCGATCAGCAGCACGATCGCGACCGGCCAGACCAGCTTGCGGGCCATGGGCACCCACGTGGGGGACGCCGCGGGGACCCCGGCGTCCGGCCGCGGTACCAGCGCCGACGACCACGGCGACACCGTCTGCCCCGGCACTGCATAGGGCAAGCCCGGGGGAAGAACCCCCGCGGCCTCGCCGAGGCCCGGCGGGCGTGGGTTGGGCAGGTCGGCGAACAGCGGTTCCAGCTCGGCGGGAAGCTTCGCGGTGAGCGCCGCCTCCATGCGCTCGGTGAACTCGGACTCCTCAAGGCGACCCGCCTCGAAGTGCTCGCGCAGCAGTTCGACGGCGGCGTCGCGTTCGGCGTCCGACAACCGCTGGGGGAGTCCCTCGCTGCTCATGCCCTGCAGTCTAGGCTTCGGCCCGCCGGCCGGGACGCGTGGTTCCGCGGCTGTGTCCGTGGCACAGTAGTCCCGTTTCCCAAGCCAGGAGGTTCCATCGGTGCGCGTCGTCCAGAAGTTCGGCGGCTCCTCGGTCGCCGACGCCGAGAGCATCAAACGCGTCGCCCAGCGCATCGTGCAGACCCAGGAGGAGGGCAACGAGGTCGTCGTCATCGTCTCGGCGATGGGCGACACGACCGACGAGTTGCTCGATCTGGCCTCGGCTGTCTCCCCGAACCCCCGGCCGCGTGAGCTCGACATGCTGCTCACCGCCGGCGAGAGGATGAGCGCCGCGCTGCTGGCCATGGCGATCAACGACCTGGGCTGGACGGCGCGGTCGTTCACCGGCTCCCAGGCGGGCGTGATCACCACCGAGAAGCACGGCGACGCGCGCATCATCGACATCACGCCCGGGCGCATCGTGTCCGCCCTCGACGAGGGCGACATCGTGATCGTGGCCGGCTTCCAGGGCGTCTCGCAGACCACCAAAGACGTGACCACCCTGGGACGCGGGGCGTCCGACACCACCGCCGTCGCGCTCGCCGCGGCGCTGGAGGCCGGCTACTGCGAGATCTACAGCGACGTGGACGGCGTGTTCACCGCCGACCCGCGCATCGTCGCCGGGGCGCAGCGCATCCCCGAGATCAGCTACGACGAGATGCTGGAGATGGCCGCCAACGGCGCCAAGATCCTGCACCTGCGCTGCGTGGAGTACGCCCGCCGCGAGAACGTTCCGGTGCACGTCCGGTCGTCGTTCTCCTCCAAGCCGGGCACGTGGGTCAAGCACATCGACGAGGAGGATTCCGTGGAGAACCCGATCATCACCGGCATCGCGCACGACCGGTCCGAGGCCAAGGTCACCGTCGTCGGCGTGCCCGACCGCATCGGGGCGGCCGCCGAGGTGTTCACCATGGTCGCCGAGGCGGGCATCAACATCGACATGATCGTCCAGAACGTGTCCGTGAGTAACAACGCCACCGCCATTTCGTTCACCCTGCCGCAGAGCGACGGCGCCAAGGCGCTGTCGGTGCTGGAGGCCGCCCGTGAGCGCATCGGGTTCGACAGCGTGCTGTACAACGACCGCATCGGCAAGGTGTCGGTCATCGGCGTGGGCATGCGCTCGCACCCGGGCGTGTCGGCCACCTGCTTCCGGGCGCTCGCGAGCGCCGGCATCAACATCGAGATGATCTCGACCTCCGAGATCCGCATCTCCGTGCTCGTGGACATCGACGAGGTGGACGCCGCCGTGCGCGCGGTGCACACCGCCTTCGGCCTGGACGCCGAGGGCCAAGCCGTCGTCTACGCCGGCACGGGCCGTTGACGCTGCGGCGCGCGTAGGTGGCCCGCGCCCCCGTCCGGCCGGCCGGCACCCCGCGGGCGTGGTGGTCCGGCGGGGTGACCGTGCTCGCGGTGCTGGCCATGCCCATGCTGTTGCTGTTCCAGTTCGTCCGGACGCCGACCGGCCTGCTGGCCTGGGCCGTCGACGGGTTGTGGATGGCCACCCTGCTCGGGGTGGTCGTGGGCGGTCGTGACCGCGACGGCAACAGCCGCATCGACGCCTCGCTGGGGCGGGTGGCGCTGGCGGCGGTGACCGCGTTGGCGTTGCAGGTGCTCGTGGCCCCCGAGCAGGCGCTCTTCCTCGTGCCGGTGGAGGCGTACCCGCCGGCGCAGGTGATGGCCGGGGTCGCGCTCGTGGGCTGCGGTGTGTGGTGGTGGCTCTGGGTGCGCGACGTGGTGCTGCCCGACCGTCCGGTGGTCACGGTGGCCGACGCGGTCGTGTCGTCCGGGCGCATCCCGGCCGCCCGCCGCGGACGCCGTCGCCCGCGTCGGCTGCCGGCGACCCCCGCGACCACGTTCGTCGAACGGCTGCAGTCGGCGGTCGCCACCCGCGCCGCGGTGCTCGTGCGGTACGCCGCGCTGCTGGGGCTGACGGTCGTCCTCGGCGTGATCAGCCTCGTCATCTCCGGCGGCGCCTTCGTCGAGGGCTGGGCCGGCGTCGCGGTGGGCCTGGCGTTGCTCGCGGAGGAGCGGGTGCGCGCCTGGCGCCGCGAGAACGTCCTGTCCGGCTTCGACGAGCCCGACCCGGACGCCGGCCGGCTCGGCTACGACGCCTGGGTCGGGCTGTCGGCGGGCTGGCTGCTGGCGTCCGCCTCGTCGGCGTCGCTGCGGCTGGGCGGCGTCCGGCCCGAACCTCTGTGGCTCTACGCGCTGGCCCTGGGCCTCGCCGTCGCGGCGGCCGTGGGGCCGTGGCAGCTGATCCGCGACGAGCCCGAGCGCTGGTTCGCCGCCTGGCTGGAGCGGAGTCCGCAGCGCCTGGACGAGCTGGGGCAGGTGCGCGCCGCGTGGCCCGCCTCGCGGTTGGACGAGTTCGGGGAGTGGCCGCTCAGATCGCCAGCGGAGCCGCCCCGGCCTTGAAGATGCCCTGGTTGACGGCGTCGCCCGGCCACGGCGTCTCCCGCACCCAGGCGCAGTGCCGGCGGCGGCCGTCCAGGTCGACCAGCGCGCCGTCCGGCAGCCAGGTGACACTCAGCCGGACGGGGAGGGATTCGTCCCCGGCGCGGCCGAGCAGCACCAGCCACGCCACCTGGACGCCGCCGGTGCTGCCGGCGTGCACCTCGAGCCAGGGGAGCGCGATCTGCTCGCCGAGCGCGGTCTGGTGCGGCCCGGACTCGACGCCCACCGACACCTCCCCGACCTGGCCGCGTGCCGTGATCGGGGCGATGGCCGAGACCAGACCGGTGGCGTCGGCCATCCCGGCCCACCCGGGCAGCGTCCAGTCCGCGAGGGGCTCGGTGCCGGGCAACGCCCAACCCGTGCAGCGCACGAGCTGATCGAGCACCCCCTGCACCCGGGCCAGCCGCAGCTCGGCGTCCCCGAGGATGAGGGTGGCGACGTCCACGACCACGTCGCGGCCACCGGCGTCCACGAACCAGCGGCTCGCTGCGCCCTCGGACCGCACGACCCCCGCGCGCAGCCCACGATGCCGGGACGCCGCCCCCCGCGGCCCGATGGACACGGTGTTGTCGCAGAGCCCGGCGATCTCGGTCGGCACCGTGGCGCTGCTGTAGGCGAGCCGGCGGTAGAGCCGGTGCGCGCTCTGGGGGTGTCCGTCCGAGCCGTGGTTGAGCAGGCGGGCGATGCCGTCCGTGCGCCTCCCGACCGCCAGCCAGCGCGGGCCGCCGAGCGGCCGAAGCACGTCGGACTCCTCCACGGACAGGGGCTCCTCGACCTCCCGCCAGACCGGGTGCTGCGGCGGCAGGAGCAGGCCCAGGAACCCCTTGGAGGCCCACAGCGGCGAGCCGCCGGCGTTGTAGCTCTGCAGCAGGTCCGGAGCCGGGCCCGTCCAGCCCAGGCCGAGCACGTCGTCCTTGATGGCGCCGGCGTCGACGAACCCCTTCAGCATGCCGCTGGCCAGCCGCCGGGTGCGTCCCGGGCTCAGCGGGGACACCCCCTGCAACTCGCCCATCCAGAACGGGGCGGCCATCCCCCAGCGGTAGATCAGGGAGCGGCCTTGCAGGACGGGGCTCCCGGTCGCGCCGAACAGGTGCTGGTAATCGTCGAGGAAGAGCCGCAGGCGGGTGCGGAACACGTCGAACGCCGGCGTCCGGCCCGCGGCCGTGGCGGGCTGGCCCCCGAGGAGCTGCTCGATCCAGAACGGGTAGAGGTGGAAGGTCCAGCCGTTGTAGTGGTCGAAGCGGCGGCCTACCCCGTCGTTGTACCACCCGTCTCCGACGTACCACTCCTGCATGCGGTTCAGAGCGGCGTCGACGATCATGCCGTCGTGGTCGGCCTTGACCGAAGCCAGGAAGGCCTCGATCGTGGCGCCCAAGAGCACGTGGTTGTTGTCGGCGCACCACAGGCCACGTCCGGCGGAGAACCAGTCGACCAGCTGCTCGCGGGTCCTCGAAGCCAAGGCGTCCCACAGCTGGGGCCCGGCGCAGTGCAGGCCCACGGCGACCGCCGCGGCCTCCACCGTGGCCTGGTCGTGCTCGGCGAGGACCGGCCAGGCCTCCGGGTGCCCGGGTCGGCTGCCGGCGTCCAGGGCGGTGGCCAGCCGGGTGAGCTCGTCGGCGTCCTGGCTGCCGGCGAGCCGGATCGCCCGCAGCAGGAAGCTCCGCGCGAAGCCCTCCAGTTCGTCGGTCGGGTCGTTCGGCACGGTCCCGGGGAAGCGGACCCTCGCCCCCGTCGGTGAGGAGTGCGCGATCGCCCCGGCGATCAGGCGGTCGGCGCAGTCCTCCCAGCGCGCCCTCGTCCAGCCGGTGCGGGGTGAGCGGTCGAGCTCCATGCTTCCTCCTGAGCGCGGGTTTGCGACGGGAGCCCAACAGACTCCGACAGACCCATTCTCCCTCCTCGGAAGAGAGGATTACAGGAGTACTCCGATCCCAGATGGGTGACTTGGCGGGGCCATCCGGCCCCACTGGGGGCTGGTTGCCCCGAAGATCTTCAAGAAAGTCCTAGATTACGTCTTGATTAGTATCTTTCGAAGGCCGCAGAGTTACAGCAACGCAGCGGCCGTGCTGCGAACTGGCCCCAAAGGTGGAACCACATGAAGACAATCTCAAAGCGCATCCGGGCCGTCGCCGCGGCCGCTGCGCTCACCCTGACGGTCGGACTCGCCGGCTGTGGCGCTCCCGCCAGCACCACGCCCGCCGAGTCGACCACGTTCACGTACTGGTCGATGTGGAAGATCGACGAGCCCCAGCAGAAGGTCATCGCGACCGCGATCGCCGACTTCGAGAAGGAAACCGGCATCAAGGTCCAGACCGAGTGGCAGGGCCGCGGCAACTACCAGAAGCTCACCCCGGCGCTGAACACCAACACCGTGCCTGACCTCATCGACGGCCCCTACAGCAAGGCGCACCCCGCCCTCGTCGCCACCGACCAGGCGCTGGGGCTCCAGTCCGTCTTCGACATGACGGTGGACGGCAAGAAGGTCAGCGAGCTGATCCCGGCCAAGTACTCCAAGGACATCGACATCAAGCTCGCCGACGGCCAGCCGTGGATGGTGCCCTACCAGATCCAGTCCGACGCGATGTGGTACAACGCAGCCAACTTCCCCGAGCTCAAGACGAACCCCCCCAAGACCTGGGACGAGTTCATGACCGTCCTCGGCAAGGTGAAGGCCGACGGCAAGATGGCGCCGGTCGCCGCTGACGGCGACATCGGCGGCTACAACGCCGCCTGGGTGACCACCCTGATCATCCGCGAGCTCGGCCCCGGCGGGCTGGCGAAGATCGCGGCCGACAAGTCCGGTGAGGCCTGGAAGGCCCCCGAGGTCCTCGCCGCGGCCACCCGTGTCCAGCAGATGGTCAAGGGCGGCTACGTGATCGACGGCTACGCCGCCAGCAAGTTCCCGCTGCAGCAGCAGAAGTGGGCCGACAACAAGGCCGCCTTCATCTTCATGGGTTCCTGGCTCCCGACGGAGTCCAGCAGCTACGTCGCCAAGGGCTTCGACGTCCAGTCCTTCCCGTTCCCCAAGACCGGCACCTTCGACAGCGCCCGCGTGGACTTCTCCGGCTGGTCGACCCCCAAGAAGGCGAAGAACGCCGACGCCGCCAAGAAGTTCATGGCCTTCTTCATGAAGAAGAAGTACCAAGACGCCTGGGGCGCCGAGGCCAAGGGCATCCCGGTTCGTGAGGACGCCGCCAGCGCCCCCGAGCTCGCCGGTGTCCAGGCCGCCATCAAGGCCGCCAGCAGCTCGCACATGGCCGGCGACGGCGTCGCGTACCCGGGCTACAACGAGAAGGTCTTCTGGCCGGTGAGCGACAGCCTGTTCCACGGCAAGATCACCGCTCAGGAGTTCGTCGACAAGATGGTCAAGGACCAGAAGGCTTACTGGGCCAGCCAGTAATCACCTCGATCCCTCGGATCGTCAGCTGAGACCTGCTCCCCCGGTCGCGCGCCCGCGCGGCCGGGGGAGCGCTGCGTGGCAGTGGGAGAGGGCCGGTATGCTCTTCCTCAGACAGGGGAGCGCCCACCGGGGCGCTGAGAGTGCGGAGACCCGCAGACCCTCGCACCTGATCCGGTTCGCACCGGCGTAGGGAGTCGAGCTCTTCGGCCAGCCGGCCGGCCCCTCCTGATATCGAGGAGGACCGCCATGATCACCACGAAGCCCGACCGGGCCAGACGCCGCGCAGCCCTGGGTCTGGCCGCGGCCGCCGCGCTGCTGCTGGCGGCGTGCTCCGCCACCCCGTCGGCGACGCCCACCGCGTCCGGCCCGGCGGCGGCCTCGCCGCTGCGCGAGACCAAGACGCTCACCGTCGTCACGCACGACTCGTTCGCCTTGTCGAAGGAGCTGCTGGCGGCGTTCGAGACCAAGACCGGCTACACGGTGACGTACGTCGCCCCCGGAGACGCAGGCTCGCTCGTGAACCAGTTGGTGCTCACCAAGCAGGCCCCGTTGGGCGACGTGGTTTTCGGCATCGACAACACCTTCGCCGGGAGGGCCCTCAGCGAGGGCATCATCGCCCCCTACCGGGCCCAGGCTCTCCCTGAGGGCCGGGCGAGCACGTTCGCCGCCGACGACACCGGACGGCTGGTGCCCATCGACTTCGGAGACGTGTGCGTCAACGCCGACCTGGAATGGTTCCAGGAGAAGGGGCTGGCCGTCCCGGCCACGCTCGACGACCTGACCAAGGCCGAGTACAAGGACCTGCTGGTGGTGCCCAACGCGGCGTCCAGCTCGCCCGGGTTGGCGTTCCTGGCCGCGACCGTGGGCGCGAAGGGCGAGCCCGGCTACCTCGACTACTGGAAGGCGTTGAAGGCCAACGGCGTCCTCGTCGCCAAGGACTGGACCGAGGCCTACACCGTGCAGTTCTCCGGGTCGACCGGGGAGGGCCCGCGGCCGTTGGTGCTGTCGTACTCCACGTCTCCGGCCTTCGAGGCCGAGGACGGCGTGACGCCGACCGGCGCGCTGCTCGGCACGTGCTTCCGCCAGGTGGAGTACGCGGGTGTCATCGCCGGCGCGCAGAACGAGGTGGGTGCGCGGGCGTTCATCGAGTTCCTGCTCAGCCCGGAGGCCCAAGCCGAGATCCCCGAGGAGATGTACATGTACCCGGTGGTGCGCGCGACGCCGCTGCCTGCCGACTGGGTGGCCTTCGCGCCACTGTCGGACAAGCCCTTCCAGGTGCCGGCCTCCGACATCAGCGCCAAGCGGGACTCCTGGATCCGTGCCTGGACCAGCCTGGTCATCGGCTAGGTGGGCGCTCGCGTCGGGTGGACGCTGGCGGCCGCCGTGCCGCTGGCGTTCCTCGCCGTGTTCTTCGCGTGGCCGGTGGCGGCCCTCGTCGCGCGAGGGTTCGTCGTGGACGGGGCCTTGAGCCTCGCCGGGTTCGAGGCGGTCTTTTCCGAGCCGCGCACGTGGCGGGTCATCGGCCAGACGTTCGCCCAGGCGCTGGCGGGCACGGTCGCCTCGGTCGTCCTCGGGCTCCCGGCCGCCTGGTTGCTCTACCGGACGCGTTTTCGTGGCCGCGGGCTGCTGCGGGCTGCGGTCACGCTCCCGTTCGTCATGCCGTCGGTGGTCGTGGGGGTCGCGTTCAAGTCGCTGGTCATCGAGACCGGGCCGCTGGGGTTCCTGGGCCTGGACCAATCGTTCGCGGTGATCGTGGCGTCGCTGGTCTTCTTCAACTACGCGGTGGTCGTGCGCACGGTGGGCGGCCTCTGGGCGTCGCTGGACCCGCGGACGGCCGAGGCGGCGTCCGTCCTGGGCGCCTCTCCGGCGCGGGTGTGGTGGACGATCACGCTGCCGGCGCTGGCCCCGGCGGTGGCGTCGGCCGCCGCACTGGTGTTCCTGTTCTGCGCGTCGGCGTACGGGGTGGTCATGGTGCTGGGCGGCCCGGCGTACGGGACCATCGAGACCGAGATCTGGTTCCTGACCACCCAGCTGCTCGACCTCACGTCCGCGGCCGCGCTGTCGATCGCGCAGTTGGTGGTGGTGGCCGCCTCGCTGGCGCTGACTAACCGGCTCCAGGCCGGCCAGGACCTCGGGCAGCGGCTGCGCACCGACGACTCGGTCGAGAAGCCGTGGTCCGCCCGACGCGATGGGGCCCAGACGCTCGTCACCGCCGCGGTGGTCCTGGGGCTGTTGGCCTGGCCGCTGGCGACGCTGGTCGGCCGCTCGCTGCGCACGGCGTCCGGCTGGGGGTTCGACCACTACCTCAACCTCGCGGGCACGGCGTCCGGCATGCTGAGCGTCCCGGTGTGGGAGGCCGTGGCGACGTCCCTGCGCACGGCGTCCGTGGCCACCCTGCTCGCGCTCACGCTCGGCGGGCTGGTCAGCCTGGTGGTGTCGCGGCGGCCACGTTCGGCGTCCGGACGCCGGGCGCTCGGCGTGCTCGACTCGGTGTTCATGCTGCCGCTGGGGGTGTCGGCGGTGACCGTGGGGTTCGGCTTCCTGATCACGCTAAACCGGCCGCCGCTGGACCTGCGCACCTCGTTGGTGCTCGTGCCGATCGCCCAGGCGATCGTGGCGCTGCCCCTGGTGGTGCGGGTGTTGCTGCCGGTGTTGCGGGCGATCGACCCGCGGCTGCGCGAGGCGGCGTCCGTGCTGGGGGCGTCGCCGTTTCGCGTGCTGGCCGGCGTGGACCTGCCCTTCGCGGCCCGCGGGCTGGGGCTGGCGGCGGGGTTCGCGTTCGCGACGTCGCTGGGGGAGTTCGGCGCCACGTCGTTCCTGGCCCGTCCGGACCAGCCCACGCTGCCCGTGGTGGTCTTCCGCCTGATCGGACGCCCCGGGCTGGAGAACCAGGGCATGGGCATGGCCGCCGCGGTCGTCCTGGCCGCGCTGACGGCGCTGGTGATGGCGTTGGCTGAGAAGATGCGTCCCGTGGAGGCGACGCAGTGGTGACGGCGGCGGGGGCGAGTCCGGGGGCGGCGGCCGGCACCCGTGGGCTGGCCGTGACGGACGCGGTCGTGACGTACGAGACGTCCGCCGCGGACGCCGTCCTGATGGCGCCGAACGGGCGGCGTCCGGTGAGCTGGGTGCCGGCGCGCCGCTCGACTCCTCGCACCATCGTGGCCGTGGACGGGGTCTCGCTGGCGGTCGCGCCCGGCGAGGTGGTGGCGCTGCTGGGTCCGTCCGGGTCGGGCAAGTCGTCGCTGTTGCGCGCGATCGCGGGGCTGGAGCCGCTGGCGTCCGGGGCCGTCCGCTGGGACGGCGACGACCTGGCCGGCGTGCCGCCCCACAAGCGCAACTTCGGCATGATGTTCCAGGAGCCCGCGCTGTTCCCGCACCTCACCGTGGGTCGCAACGTGGCCTACGGGCTGCACCGGACGCCGGCGTCCGGGCGTGCGGCGGTCGTGGCCCGCACTCTCGAGCTGGTGGGACTGCCCGGGTACGAGTCGCGCAAGGTGACCGAGCTGTCGGGCGGGCAGGCGCAACGCGTGGCCCTGGCCCGGTCGCTGGCCCCGGCGCCCCGGCTGCTGCTGCTGGACGAGCCGCTGTCGGCCCTGGACCGTGGGCTGCGCGAGCGCCTCGTCGAGGTGCTCCGGGAGGTTCTGCGCGCCACCGGCACCACCGCCGTCCACGTCACCCACGATCAGGACGAGGCGTTCACCCTCGCCGACCGCGTCGCCGTTCTCGCCGACGGGCGGCTGCTGCAGGTGGACACCCCGGACGATCTGTGGCGGCGTCCGGCGTCGCGCGAGGTGGCGGCGTTCCTCGGGTATGGGCCGTTCCTGGGGGCGGCGCAGGCGGCCGCGCTGGGATTCAGCAGCGCGGGGGACGCCGACCTCGTCGGGCTCGGACCGCAGAGCCTCGTGCCGGACGCCGCAGGCGTGAGCCTGCCCATCCGCGGCGAGCACGCGCGCCGGGGGTACGTCGAGGTCGTGGTCGAGCTGCCCTCGGGCGAACTGGGCGAGCTGCGGGTGCCGGACAAGCTGGGCGTCCCGAGCGTGCGCGTGCGGGTCGACCCCGACGCCGTGGTGCGGGTCTGAGCGCCGGTCCTGCCGCCCGTCCGCGTCCACCGAGTGGACGCCGCCGGGTCGGGGCGCCATAGTGGCGTCCGTGGCGGGATTGCTCGATTGGGTGGCTGCGGTGCTGGACGCCGTGGGTCGCGCGCTCGTCCTGGACAGCAGCCTGCTCGTGCACGCGCAGGACCCGGGGTTCCTGTCCATCGCCGCCGGCGTCGCCTTGCTGGCCGGTGTGATGACGATGGTCGGTCACAGCGTGATCCTGTTCGTGAACGGCGTCTCCGGGTTCCGGTTCGGGCTGGCCCTGCTGGGCACGGGGCTGTGGACGGTGTTCCTGTACGGGCTTCAGGGCGTCGTGGTGGGGCTGGCCGCGGGCCTCGTGCTGGATGCCCAGCCGCCGTGGTGGCAGGTGCTGTCGCTGGTGCTCGTGTCGTCGGCTCCGTTGTGCTTCGGCTTCCTGATCCTGCTGCCGTACTCCGGCCCGGCCATCGGCCGCGTGCTCGAGCTGTGGTCGTTCGTCGTGATGATGGTGGCCGTCGACGCCGTCTTCGGCGTGTCCGCCTGGACGGCGCTGCTGCTCACCGGCGTGGGCTGGCTGGCCAAGCAGGCGGTCGCCCGGCTCGTCGCCGGGCCGCTCGGCTGGGTCGTGTCGCGGGCGTGGCGGCTCGTCACCGGGCGTCCGGCCCTGATCAGCGCCCGCGACGTGCTCGCCGGGCACCCGTTCGTCGACGTCGTGGGACCGGCCTCATGATCGTCGAGATCCTCGTCGGCCTGGTGCTGCTGCTCATCCTCTACGGCGCGATGGCGCCGCTGGAGTCGCTGCGCTGGTGGTCTCGCCGCGGCGCCGACGACGTCCGGACGACCGTCACCGAGATGCTCGGGGAGCGGGACGCTGCGGCGTCCGGTCCCGCAGTCGAGGGGGACGCCGCGGCGTCCGGCCCGCCAGCCGGGGCGATCTTCCTGGTCTACCTGTCCGGCATCGGCGTCCCGGACGGCACCGCCAACTCGCGCAAGGAACGGGCGATGCTGGACGCCGTCCACGCGGCCCGCCCCGAGGTGGTGCTCGTGGCGGACATCTTCCCCTACTCGGTCACGAACCAGGGGTTGTTGACCGGCGAGCGCATCAACACGTGGCTGTGGAAGCGGCTGAAGGCGATCCGCAGCAAGCGGCGTCCGAGCTTCTCCCACATGCTGATCAACGTGCGCAACGTGTTCCAGATGTTCGTCTCGGCCGACCCACGATACGGGCCGACGTACAACGTGGGCATCGCCCAAGAGATCTGGCGGTCGCTGGGCCGGCACGGCTACACCCGCAGGAGCGGTTCGCCGGTCGTCATCGTCGGCTACAGCGGCGGCGGGCAGGTGGCGCTCGGGGCGGCGTGGTACCTCGGCATGGCCGGCATCGACGTGTCGGTGGTGACCCTGGGCGGCATGCTGTCGGACGACCCGGGGCTGGATCGCGTCCGCCAACTGTGGCACCTCTACGGCTCGAAGGACTGGCTGCAGGGGATGGGGCACGTGCTGTTCCCCGGACGCTGGCGCGCCGCCCGGCTCAGCTCGTGGAACCGCGCGCTCGACGAGGGGCGCATCCACGCGGTCGACGTCGGGCCCATGACGCACGACGGGCGCGCGGACTACTTCGACGCCCGCACCGAACACCCAGCGGGCGGCACGCACGCCGACGCCACCGTCGCGGCCATCCTCACCGCCTTGGAGTCGATCACCGCGGCGTCCCCCGTCCAGGGCTGAGGCGGCGTCCGGCGGTCACGGACAGCAGGGCGTCCAGCACGCTCGCCACCGTGGGCACCGCCTCGGCGCCCCGCACGTGCACCGCGCGGACCCGCCGGTCGCTGGCGGGCAGCAGCTCGTGGACGCTCGTTCCGCCCGGCAGTTCGAGGGGCTCCAAGGCCAGGCGGGGTTGGAGCGCGACGCCGACGCCGGCCGCGACCAGGCCGAGGACCGCCACCGAGTTGTCGGTGGCGTGCGCGATGCGCGGCGTCACCCCGAGGGCGCCGCACGCGGCCAGGAGGTGCCCGCGGCACAGCGCGCAGCCGGCGATCCAGCGCTCGTCGGACAGTTGGTCGAGCCGGACGGCGCCGCCGGCCGCCAGTGGATGCCCGCTGGGCAGCACGATCGTCATCGCGTCGTCGAAGAGCGGGAGTTCGGTCACGCCGACCAGGGCGTCGTGCGGGTCGGCGGGGTCGCCCGGGTAGCTGAACGTGACGGCGACGTCGAGGCTGCCCTCGGCCAGCATCGCCAGCGACTCGGGCGGCTCGGCCTCGGTGTACACCAGCCGCAGCGCGGGGTTCAGCTCGCGCACCCGGGCCATGAGCGCCGGCACCAGGGTGGACGACGCGCTGGGGAACGCCGCCAGCCGGACGGTGCCGGCCGACTGATCCACGAGGCGGGCCAGCTCGTCGCTCGCGGCGCGCAGCGCGGTGAGGATCGGGACGGCATGCCGGGCCACGACGCGTCCCGGCTCGGTCAGGCGGACGCCACGCCCCGCGCGCAGCACCAGCGGCGTCCCGAGCCGCGACTCGGCCCGGCGCAGGTGCTGGCTCAGCGCGGGTTGGCTGTAGCCCAGCGCCGTCGCGGCCGCGGTGATGGACCCGTGCTCGGCGATGGCCTGCACGATGCGGACGGTGTGCAGGTCGAGCTCAGCCATAATTTGACATTATCAGAAGGGCAAGAAACATGCTCTGGTGTGATCTGACGAGGCGGGGCAGGCTGGGGTCGTGCCCACGCTGACTATCTCGTCCCCGATCGCGCTCGCCGACTCGCCGGCGGTGCCCGCCGTTGCGCCGACCGCGTCGGCCAAGCTCAGCGTCGCCGAGGTGGCTCGGGAGTTCGACGTCGAGCCCGGCTACCTGGCGGCGGCGACGTGCGGCGTCCCGCCCCGCCGGGCGGTGTCGGCGCTGCAGTCCGACCTGGACCGCTGGCGCCGCGGCGTCCACGATCCGCGCGCCTACGACGGCGTGGTCGCGCGCACGCGGGCCGCCTACGCACGCCTGGTCGGGGTCACGGCCGACCGGGTGGCGATCGGGTCGCAGACGTCCGCGCTGGTCGCCAACGTCGCCGCCGGACTCCCCGACGGGGCCGAGGTGCTCGTCGCCGAGGGCGACTTCACCTCGGTGGTCTACCCCTTCCTGGTGGGCGGACGCCTCACCGTCCGGTCTGCGCCGCTGGGCGAGCTCGCCGACGCCGTCACTGATCGGACCGCCCTCGTCGTCTTCTCCGTGGTGCAGTCGGCCACCGGGGCCGTCGCCGATGTGGACGCGCTCGTCGCGGCGGCGTCCCGGCACGGCGCGGCCACGCTCGCCGACCTCACCCAGGCGGCCGGCGTCCACCCGGTGCAGGCGTCGCAGTTCGACGTGACCGTGTGCCACGCGTACAAGTGGCTGTGCGCGCCGCGCGGGGTGGCGTTCCTGACCGTGACCAGGGAGTATGCGGACCGGCTGCTGCCCGTGGCCGCCGGCTGGTTCGCCGGCTCGGACCCCTGGGCGAGCATCTACGGCACCGAGATGGAGCTCGCCGACGACGCGAGGCGCATCGACGTCTCGCCCGCGTGGCAGGCGTTCTGCGGCGCCGAGCACTCGATCGGGCTGTTCGCGGACGCCGACGTCGACGCGCTGTGGGCGCATGCCTGCGAGCTCGGGGACCGGCTGTGCCGCGGGCTGGGCATTCCCGAGCAGCACCAGGCCATCGTCACCTGGGCCGACCCTCTCGGCGCGCAGTTGGCCCGCCTCGACGGGGCCGGCATCCGCGCGTCCGGCCGCGCCGGGCGGGTGCGCGTGGCCTTCCACGTGTGGAACACCGTGGCCGACGTCGAGTTCGTGCTGCGCGCGATCGGCTGAGCGGGTCGCCTGGCCCTCCCGCCTACGGCGCCGGACGGGGACCGCCCCCCGGATGATCCCGCTCCCCGTCGTTGACTGGGCTCCCGATGCACCGGGAGCCCAGTCAACGACGGGGAGCGACGCTGGAGGTCCAGCCGAAGTGGCACTTCGTCGACCCGTCGCTGGCAACGGCAGCGCTGCTAGCCCAACCGGACGCGCTGCAGCAGATCGCCACCATCGTGGAGAACCTGCCCGACAAGTCAGCCTGGACGAACAGACGACCGGGTTGGAGGGCGACAAGTTCACCACCGGAGGCAGGAAGACCTGGCCACGGGCGAGTTCTGGCCCGAGATCGACGATTCGTACGACTCACTCGATGACGAGGAGGACGACGAGAGGGAGTGGCTGTGGGTCGAGCGCCGCGGCTCGCGCGACGGCTACCGCGACATGGAAGCGTTTGTCGCCCGGATCGACGACCCCACGATCGCCGACCTCCTCGAGGTCGCCATCTCGGGCCGTGGCGCGTTCCGCCGGTTCAGGGACACCCTCGCCCGCTGGCCCGCCCTGCTCCAAGCGTGGTCCCGGCATCGGTCGCTCCGCACTCGGGTCGGCACGACCGGGCACGCTGACGGCGGCAATAGGAGGATGTTCGGGACGGGTTGAATGGGCTAACGGGCCATGCCGAGGAAGATCATCAGTCGTTCCAGTTCGACCATCTGTTGGCTCGACGGGCGCCCGATCCTGACCTGGACAATGCCACGCCTCACGGTGGTCAACTTGTCCACCATCACGTCGCTGTCCTGGGCCAGGGCGGCCACGCCCCCAGCAGGGATCCGGAGTCGCAGGAGCGGCGCATCGGTCAGGGTGGTCGTGAGCGGAGCGACCGTGACCGACTCCGTCAGGTCGAAGACATCGTCCTGCACGATCACAGCGGGCCTGGGCTTGGACGCATAGACCTCACCGGCCACCGTCCACAGTTCTCCGCGTTTCACTCCTCGTCCCAATCGAGCGACACGGACTCGATGAAGTCCTGGTCATCGGTCTGGCGGTCGGTCTGCGCGATCAGGGCTGCTTGGCGCCGCGCCTCGCGAACGAACTGCTCGCTGCGCACGTCAGGCACCCACGCCTGCACCGGACGGTAGCCCCGTGCGCGCATTCGATGGCGATACGCGCCCACACGCTCCCGCACTGCCTCACGCACCACTCCCAGGTGGGCACTGGCCTTGGCGTGAGCCCGCCCGAGGCGCATCTATCCGGTAAGGCTGCGCCCCGCCCGTCGTTGGTGAGGGTGGCCGCCCGTTCGAGCCGGGCCGGGTCCGGGGGACTCACTCCTCGACGGGAGGTGTCGGGGCGCAGAAGCCCGTACGAGTTTGCCGAGCTTAGGATGCACGGGGGATGCAAGACGACGAGAGCCGCTCTGACCAAGAGTGAAACTCCTAGCCAAAGCGGCTTTAAAACCGTCGGGGTGACAGGATTTGAACCTGCGACCTCTTCGTCCCGAACGAAGCGCGCTACCAAGCTGCGCCACACCCCGATTGGCCCGATGGGCCGACGAGCAGTCTAACGGATCCCGCTGGCAAACTCACATCAGCATCGTCAGGACGCCGTCGCGGCGGCGTCCTGCCTCTCGGCCTCCCGTGCGGTGAGCGTCAGGAGTGTCACCTCGGGCGGGCAGGCGAAGCGGTACGGCGCGAAGGGCGACATGCCCACGCCGGCGGACACGTGCACGTAGGCCGTGTGCCCGCCCGCCTCGTGGGTGAACAGCCCCTTGGCGTGCTCGGGCGGCAGGTCGCAGTTGGTGACCAACGCACCCCGCCCCGGGACGCACACCTGGCCGCCGTGCGTGTGCCCGGCGAACACCAGGTCCACCCCGTCGGTCGCCATGGCGTCCAGCACCCGCAGGTAGGGCGCGTGCGTCACGCCCAGCTCCAGCATCCCCTCGGACGCCGGCCCCGCGACCGCGGCGTAGTCGTCCCGGCGAAGATGGGCGTCCCCGGTGCCGCGGAACCGCACCGGACGCCCAGCCACGACCAACTCGGCGCGCCGCTGCTCGACGTCCACCCAGCCCAACCCTTCGAGCGCGCGACGCAGTTCCTCGGTGGGCAACCCGCCACCGCGCCCGCCGCTTTGGTGGGACGACGCTCTGGCCAGGTACGCCACCGGCACGGTGAACCGGGGCGCGGAGAAGTCGTTCGACCCGAACACGAACACGCCCGGGAACTCGCCCAGGCGCCCGAGCGACTCGATCAGCGGGCCGACGGCGTCCGCCGAACCGATGTTGTCGCCGGTATTGACCACGAGGTCGGGCTCCAGCCCCGCCAGCCCGCGTAGGAAGTCGCGCTTGCGCCCCTGTCGGGGCAGCAGGTGCACGTCCGACAGGTGCAGCACCTTGATCGGCTCGGCCCCCGGCGGCAGGACGGACGCCGTGTCACGCCGTACCTGGAAGGCGACCCGCTCGACCCCCACCCCGTAGGCGAAGCAGGCGGCCGCACCCACGGCGCCCGCCGCGGCGAGGCGTCCGATCACGGTCGCCGCGTGGGCCACGACGTGGGCAGCGTGATCGGGAACTGCGTCGGGATGCTCCCGGGCTGCTCGGTGACGCCGGGGTCGGGGACGACCACCGCCGGGCCGGACGACACCAGCAGCTTGATCGTGCTGAACTTCGGCGCCCGGCTGCTCGGGCTGATGCCGAGGAAGGTGCCGGCGGGGCGGGAGTTCTCCTGCCGGGAGGTGGTCGTGCCGAAGCCCGCGTCGCGCAGCAACTGGCGGCACGCCTCCAGGCCCTTGCCGGAGCAACTCGGCACGTCGACCATTTCGCCGGTCTTGGACGACGAAGGCGGCGCGACGAAGTTGCCGCGTTCCAGACCCTGGAGGGCCACGGTCATGGCCGGCTTCCAGATGCCCGCCCCGGCCTCGCCACCGGACGACCCGCTGAGCCGCCGCTTGCCACTCTGAATGGGAGCCCCGACCAGCGTCCGCTTGGCGGGGGTGATGTTCTTGTACCGGTCGGCCCGCTTGTCCACCGTGATCATCGCGGCGCCCGCCAGTTGCGGGGTGAAGCCGACGGTCCAGATGGTGGGGGCGCCGGTGTCGGTGCCGGTCTTGCCGGCGATGTTGTACCCGGGGATGTTGGCCGCACTGGCAGTGCCGCCGTTGAACGGCCCACGCAGGATGTCGTTGACCGTGTCGGCCACCCCCTGGTCGATCACCTGCTGGCAGTTGGCGCTCGGCACCTCGTAGGACTTGCCGTCCTTGCCCGTGGCCGACTTCAGGATGATCGGGTCGCAGCGCTTGCCGCGCGCCGCCAAGGTGGCGTACGCGTTGGCCAGCGAGATGGGGGACACTTCGGCGGTGCCCAGGGTGAACGAGGGGTACTGCGACTTCTCGAACGTCTGCCCGCTGAGCTTCAGGCCCAGCCTCTCGGCCATCTGGGTGACCTCACAGAGGCCGACGTCTTGCTCGAGCGCGACGAAGTAGTTGTTGACCGAGTGCTTCGCGCCCGAGTACATGTCGAACTCGCCGGCGCTGCCCGCGTTGGTCACGCCCCAGCGCCGCTCGGCCGTGCGTACGGTCACGCTGCCGGTGCAGGTGCGGAACACCTCGCCCTCCCAGTCGCGCTCCTTCGGAGCGTCATAGCTGCGGCTGGTGGGGTAGCCCTTCGCGACCGCGGCCGCGAGGGTGAACATCTTGAACGTCGAGCCGCCGAAGTAGCCCTCTGCGCCGCCCAGCGGCCGCTCCATGGCGTAGTTCCAGTAGGTCTCACCGGCCCCGTCGCCGATCGCGGGACGGCTCTGCGCGATCCCCTTGATGAGGCCGGTGCCGGGCTGGATCATCACCATGACGCCGATCACCGGGTCGGTGGCGTAGATGTAGTTGGACACGGCGTCCTGGGCGGCCTGCTGCGTACGGGGATCGATCTCGGTCTGGATCGTCAGGCCGCCCCGGTTGAGCAGCTTGCGCCGCGACTCCTCATCCGGGCCGAGGCTGTCCATCAGCATCAGGGTCTTCTCGACCACCGAACAGAGGTGCGGGAACTGGCTCGACGTGCAGCCGTGCTTGGTGTAGCGGACCTTGCTGCGGTCGAAGGTCACCTTCTTGGCCTCGTCGGACTGCGCCTTGCTGATCACGTTCTGGCCGGCCATCACGTCGAGGACGTTGTTGCGCCGCTCGATCGCCAGCTTCTCGTGGCTCACCGGGTCGGTGGTCGCCGGGTTGCGCACGAGGCCTGCCAGCATGGCGGCCTGGTCGAGGGTGAGGTCCTTGGCCGTGGTGTTGAAGTAGTGCCGCGCCGCCGCCTCGACCCCGTAGGCGCCGTCGCCGTAGTAGGCGAGGTTGAGGTAGCGCTCGAGGATCTCGTCCTTGGTGAGCTTGTCCTCCAGCGCGATGGCGTAGCGGAGCTCGAGGATCTTGCGCGAGTAGGTGCGCTCGTAGGCGGCCGCCAGAGCCTCTTTGTCGTTGTCAGCGACGGCCTTGTCGATCAGCGCGAGCTTCACGTACTGCTGCGTCAGGGTCGAGCCGCCCTGGGTGTTGCCGCTGGACGTGCGCACCAGCGCGCGCAGCGTGCCACGCAGGTCGAGCGGGCCGTGCTCGTAGAAGCGCTGATCCTCCACCGAGATCTGGGCCTGGCGCATCAACGGTGAAATCTCCGCGAGCGCGACGTAGACCCGGTTCTCTTCGTAGAAGTTGGTGAGCACCGAACCGTCGCCCATCAGCACGGTCGAACCCTCGGCCTGCGGGGGCGTCTCGACCTCTTGGGGGATGCCCTGGATGGCGACCGCGCTGATCTTGGCGAGCTCCGCGGCGACGCCGGCCGTCGGCACCGCCAGGCCCGCGATGAGGACGCCGCCGAGGACGCTGACGAAGAGGAACATCAAGGCCGCGTAGAGCCTGCGTCCGACGGATGGTGCACGCATGACTAACAGAGTACGTGATGAGGCCCGCCCCGCCAGCCAGGGGCCGGCCGGGGCGACGGCGTCCAGAACCCGGATCACCCTTCGGACTCCGGGGAATGCGGATTGTGCTTGCCCCCAAGGGGTGCCTACCATACCGTTACCCCGGCGACGCCCAACGCGGGGTGAATTGGAAGGGAAGGCGATGACGCTCCTGGGGGCCGAGGACTGGACGCTGAAGGCCAAGTGCCGGGGGATGCAGGACAAGCTCTTCCCCGAGGGCGCCGACCAGAAGCGTGCTCGTGCTGTGTGCATGGGCTGTTCCGTCCGCTCCGAGTGCCTCGCCGAGGCCCTCGACAACCGCATCGAGTGGGGTGTGTGGGGCGGTCTCACCGAACGCGAACGCCGCCAGCTCCTGCGCCAGCACACCGACATCTCGTCGTGGCAGTCCGTGCTCTGCCCCAAATCCCACTGCTGAGGGGTCCCACTGCTGAGGGACACCTCCCGCCGGTGCCCCCGAACCCCGCCCGGCCGGACGCCTCGGCGTCCGCCTCATCATCTAGGCTGACCGGCATGACGAAGTGGGAATACGCGACCGCCCCGGTGCTGGTGCACGCGACCAAGCAGATCCTCGACAACTGGGGCTCCGACGGGTGGGAGCTCGTGACCATCGTGCCCGGCCCGAACCCCCAGAACGTGGTCGCGTACTTCAAGCGGCCCCTCGCCTGATGGCCACCCCCTCGGAGCGGCTCGCCGCACTCGGTCTGGAGCTGCCGGCCGTCGCCGTCCCGCTGGCCGCCTACGTGCCGGCCACGCTGAGCACGGGCCTGGTGTTCACGTCCGGCCAGCTGCCCACGGTCGCCGGCCAGCTCGTCGCCCGCGGCAAGGTCGGCGCCGAGGTCTCGCCGGCGGACGCCGTGGCTGCGGCCCGCGTCGCGGCGCTGAACGCGATGGCCGCGGTGGCGTCCGTGACCGGCGGCCTCGACCGCATCGCCCGCGTCGTCAAGGTGACCGTCTTCGTCGCCAGCACGCCCGACTTCTCGGGCCAGCCGCAGGTCGCCAACGGGGCATCCGAGCTGCTGGGAGAGGTGTTCGGGGACGCCGGGGTGCACGTCCGCAGCGCGGTGGGCGTGACCGTCCTGCCGCTGGACGCCCCCGTCGAGGTCGAGCTGACCGTCGAGCCGGTCGGCGTGCCCTGGTAGTGGCCGACATCGGGCCGGGCCAGCCGCAGGCCATCGACGAGGCGCTCGCGGCCCTGTACCCCGAGGCCCGTTGCGAGCTGGACTTCGCCACGCCGCTGGAGCTGCTGGTCGCCACCGTGCTGTCCGCGCAGTCCACGGATCGGCGGGTCAACTCGGTCACCCCCGCGGTGTTCGTCCGCTACCCGGACGCCGCCGCGTACGCCGCCGCCGACCCGGCCGAGCTGGAGGAGCTGATCCACCCGACGGGGTTCTTCCGCGCCAAGACGGGCGCGCTCATCGGCATCGGGCAGGCGCTGGTCGAGCGCTTCGACGGCGTGGTGCCCGGCACCCTGGCCGAGCTGGTCACCCTGCCCGGGGTGGGCCGCAAGACCGCGAACGTGGTGCTCGGCAACGCGTTCGGGGTGCCCGGGGTCACGCCCGACACGCACCTGATCCGCCTGGCGAACCGGTTCGGCTGGGTGCATTCGCCCAAGCCGGACGTCGTGGAGGCCGCCGTCGGCGCGCTGTTCGACCCCGCCGACTGGGTGATGGTCTGCCACCGGGTGATCTGGCACGGACGCCGCCGCTGCCACGCGCGGCGTCCGGCGTGCGGCGCCTGCCCGCTCGGCGGGCTGTGCCCCAGCTTCGGGGAGGGCCCGACCGACCCGGTCGTCGCCGCCGCGCTGGTGCGGGAGCCCCGCGCGTGAGGGTCCGGGTGGCGGGTGCGCTGGCGGCGCTGGCCGTCCTGGTGGGCTGCACGCCCGGGCCGGCGGCCCAACCCGGCGTGACGCCCACGCCGCTGGCCGTGCCCAGCGCCCTCGTGGCTCAGCGCGAGGCGGCGGGCATCGCCGACTGCCCCGTGACGACGCTGACGGCCGAGGCGGTCGGGGGCGGGCTGCCCGACCTGGTTCTGCAGTGCCTGGGCAGCGGGCGCCAGGTCAACCTGGCGGCCCTGCGCGGCCGTCCGATGGTGGTGAACTTCTGGGCGCAGTGGTGCGGCCCGTGCCGGCTGGAGGGTCCGCACCTGCGGGCGTTCCACGAGGCATGGGGCGAGCGGGTGTTTGTCCTGGGCGTCGACTTCGCCGACCCGGACCCGGCGCTGGCCCTCGAGTTCGCCGCCTACGCCGGCTGGACGTATCCGCACGTGCGCGACCCGCTGAAGCAGACGTCCGGGCCGCTACGGTTCACGGGGATCCCGATCACGCTGTTCGTGACCGCGGACGGCCGCGTCGTGCACCGGTACGTGGGCGCCTTCTCCTCGGCCGAGCAGATCGGGGAGTTGGCCGAGCGCCACCTGGGGGTGCAGCGGTGAGCGGCGTCCCGGACTCGTTGGCGGCCTTGGCGTCCGCGCTGGCCGAGCCCGGCGGCGGGGCGCGGGTCGTCCGGGGTCGCGAGGGGCACCACGGCCGGCGCGCGGCGGTGCTGATTCTGTTCGCGGCCGAGCCAGGGGCGGCGTCCGGGCTGGGTCCCGACGGGTTGCGGCTCGTGGTCATCGAGAAGTCCGCGAGGCTGCGCAAGCATGCCGGGCAGGTGGCGTTCCCCGGCGGCGGCGTCGAGGCGTCCGACGCGTCCAGCGAAGAGGCGGCCCTGAGGGAGGCCCGCGAAGAGGTGGGCATCGACCCGCGCGAGGTGGACCTGCTCGGCGTCCTGCCGCCCGCGCACGTCGCCGCGACCGGCTACCACGTCACGTCGGTCGTCGGGTGGTGGCGCGCCCCGCGTCCGCTGGAGGTGGTCGACACCGTCGAGGTGGCCGCCGTGCACCAGGTGGCGGTCGCGGACCTGATCGCGCCGGCGAACCGCCTGACCTGGGTGCACCCCCTGGGTTACGAGGGGCCGGCGTTCGTCGTGGGGGAGCTGTTCATCTGGGGGTTCACGGGGCACCTGGTGTCCGGGCTGCTGCGGGTGGCCGGGTGGGAGCGCCCGTGGGACGCCGCCCGGGTGGCCGAGATCCCGGAGCGGTTCCTGCACCGGGCGGGGCACGACACGGGCCAGTGAGTCGGTGAGTACGGCGACGTTGGCGAGGTCACCCTGCGGCGACAGTGGAGACGATGCGCACGTCGCCCGCGGGTACCGTGATCGAGCCCGCGACCGGTGTGCCGCTGAGCAGCTCTCGTCCAACGGCCCCCACCTCTCGATCAACTCCGGAGTGGTTGATCCAGAAGTGGAAGTCCTGTCCGTCGCCGCGCCGGACCACGTGCTCGAGGCCCTCGCCGGCCTCGACGTCTGCGCTCACCCCCGACGTGGCGAGGACGGACGCCAGGAGGCCGGCCAACGTGGCGGCGTCCGGGCTGGTGGCCAGGTACCAGGCACGTCCGGAGCCGAACGCGTGCACCGCGACAGCCGGCCGTCCGGACGCCGGCCCGTCGGCAAACGTGTCGAGGCAGGTCGCGGCGCCTAGCTCGACGTGCTCCGCCCAACGAGACCCGAGTCCACCACCGCCGAGCCGCACGAGTTGACCTGCCCGCAGTGGCAGGAACTCCTCCACGGTGAGGCCGAGAACCTCGCGCAGTTGGCCGGGCATCGGGCCGTCCGGCATGTGCTCGCATTCGTTGACGATGCCCGAGAAGTAGGAGACCAGCAGGTTGCCCCCCTCGCTGACATAGCGGGAGAGATTGCTCGCGGCGGCGGCGCTGAGCAGGTAGGAGGCGGGGGCGATCACCAGTCGGTACCCGTCCAGGGACGCCGCCGGGTGCGCGAAGGCGACGGTCACGTTGCGGTCCCACAGCGCCCGGTAGTGCGCCTCGATCTGCGCCCGATGGTCGAGGTCGACCGAGGGGCGCCACTCCAGGTCCTGAGCCCAGAACGAGGGCGGATCCCACAAGATGGCCACCTCTGCACGCACGCGCGAGCCGAGGACGCCGCGCAGGAGGGCTAGGTCGGCACCCAGCTCAGACACCTCCCGAAACACCCGAGTGTCCGGTCCCGCCTGCGGCACCATCGCCGAATGGAACTTCTCGGCGCCGAAGGGGTGTGCTCGGAACTGGAAGAACAAGGTGGCGTCCGCTCCGCGGGCCACGTGCTGGAGGCTGTTGCGTCGCAGTTCGCCGGGAGCCTTGGCGAGGTTGCGCGGCTGCCAGTTCACCGCCGACGTGGAGTGCTCCATCAACACCCACGGACGTCCCTGGGCGTAGGAGCGCGTGAGGTCGGCCGACAAGGCTAGGTCGACATGGGCGTCCTCCCGCTCGGCGGTCAAGTAGTGATCGTTGGCGATCAAGTCCATCTCTGGGGCCCACGCCCAGTAGTCCGGCGTCTGGCGGTTGGTGGTCATCAAGTTGGTGGTGACCGGGCGGCTGGAGTGCGCCCGGATCGCGTCTCGCTCGGCGCGGTAGCAGTCAAGCAGCTCGTCGTTGGAGAAGCGTTGGTAGTCGAGTTGGTGGGTGGGGTTGGCCGCCGTGGCCGCGCGCACGGGGGGCTCGATCTCAGCCCAGTCGGAGTAGCGCTGGCCCCAAAAAACGGTGCCCCACGCGCGGTTGAGTGCCGCGACGGTGCCGTACCGGGCACGCAGCCACGTGCGAAAGGCGGCGGCTGAGGTGGCACAGTAGCAGTCGAAGACGGGGACGCCGTACTCGTTATGGACATGCCACAGCTTGACCGCCGGATGCTCGCCGTAGCGCTCTGCGAGTGCGCTGGCGACACGGGCGGCGGCGTCCCTGTATGTGGCCGAACTGGGGCAGCCGATGCCGCGGGCGGCGGTGCCCAGGGTGTGGCCCTGCCGGTCGAGGACCCTGGCGTCCGGGTTCGCCCGCCAGAACCACGCGGGCGGGCCTGCGGTCGGCGTGGCGAGGCAGACCCCGACGCCGGCCTTGTCGAGCCGTTCGATCGTGGCGTCCAGCCAGGCAAAGTCGTAAGTGCCGGCGCGGGGCTCGATGGCATACCAGGAGAACACCCCGACCGTGACCAGGTTGACGCCGGCCCGGCGCATCAACTCCATATCCTCCTTCAGCACGTGCTCCGGCCAGCCGTCGGGGTTGTAGTCGCCGCCGAAGCCGATCTGCTCCAGCCCAGGAATCAACGGTCCGTCCATCACCTCTCCTTGCCCAGTCAGTCGCGGGAGACTGTATCCGATCACAGGCTAGTTGGCTACGTAGATGGCCAGTCAGAGGGAGGTTGACACTGAGAAAACTGCGACGCATACTGTTACCGGTCACAGTCCAACCCAGCACCGTGACCCGGCACCTGCAAGTCTCGCCGAAGGCGACGAAGACGCTCGAGCCGACTCCATCGGCACCAGGTGCCGCTCGACGAAAGAGAGAAAGATGCGCAAGAGCGTCCTCATGATCGGGATGGCCGCCCTCATGGCCAGCGTCTTGGCCGCGTGCTCGGCACCCACGACCGCGCCGACGTCGTCTGCCACGGCCAGCGGGCCGGTGACGCTGAAGGTGTGGGAGTCCCTGCAGGGCCCCGACGAGTTCATCAAGCAAGCCGGCGCCAAGTACACCGAGAAGCACCCCAACGTGAAGGTCGAGTTCGTGAACGTCGAGCTCGGCGATGCGTCCTCCCAGATCGCCCTCGACGGGCCGGCCGGCACCGGTCCCGACCTCTTTGCAGCGCCGCACGACAAGCTGGGCGAGCTGGTGTCCGGGGGGCACGTGCTGGCGGTGAGCAATCCTGCAGCCGTCACGGCCAACGTCGTCGAGGCCGCCACCAAGGGCGCGACCTACGAGGGCACGATGTATGGATACCCGGTCGCGACCGAGACCTATGCCCTCTACTACAACAAGAAGTACGTGTCCACGCCCCCCAAGACGTGGGCCGAGGTGGCTGCATTCGCGCAGAAGTTCCAAAGCGAGAACAAGGGCAAGCACGGCTTCGTGATGGACGTCGGCAACGGCTACTACACCATCTTGTTCACCACGTCACAGGACAATCGGCTGTTCGGCCCGAACGGTACCGATACCACGAACACCAACATCAACTCGCCCGCCTCGATCGCAGGCATGGGGCAATTCGTGAAGCTGCGGCAGGTGCTGGACATCCCTGCCGCCGACCTGGCCACATCGACCGTGGACGCCCTGTTCTCCTCGGGCAACGCCGCGATGCATGTCTCGGGACCGTGGAACGTGAAGGCGTTCGCCGACGCTGGGGTCGACTTCGGGATCGCCACGCTGCCGGCTCTGGAAGGCAACACCGATCCCGCCGCGTCCTTCGCCGGGATCCGGACGATGTACGTCTCCGCCTACTCCAAGCACCCGTCCGAGGCCGCTGACTTCGCACAGTTCTTGACCACCCCCGAGATCCAGCAGCTTCGGGCGGACGTCACGGGCGCCCTGGCCTCGTCCAGTTCTACGGTCACCTACAAGAACCCCGTCGTGTCCGGCTTCGCCGATCAGATGAAGTACGCGTTCGCGATGCCGTCCATCCCACAGATGAGCAAGTTCTGGGACGCCATGAATTCGGCCAGCGCAAACATCTGGAACGGCGCGGACATCAAGAAGGAACTGGACGCCGCCAACTCCACCATCCTGGGCAAGTGACCCGGCCGTAGCTGATTCAGCGGTGTCCCACCGGAGGCCACTTCGGCGGGACACCGCGTGATCCGAAGGAGGATCCCGATGGCGGTGACCATCAACCAACCCAGCGCCGGCTCAACGCTCGCCCCGACGCGTCCGACCGGTGACCGGCGCCGGAAGGTCCGCCGGCTGGCGTGGCTGTTCATGGGCCTGGCCCACCTGACCGTGCTGAAGCAGTACGTTCAGGGAGCGCTCTTCGCGGCCGTGGAGGTCCTGTTCCTGATCAGCCTGCCGACCGTGGTGACGAACCTCGGTAACCTGATCAGCCTGGGCGAGCCGCGGCTGGATCTTCCGGTGCGGGACCGGCCCAACTCGCTGTTCATGCTCGTCGATGGCGTGATCACGCTCGCGGTGATCGGCGCGTTCGTCGCCGTGTATTACGTCTCAGTGCGTAGCGCGCTGGCCCAGGAGCGGCGGTGGGTCCCCGACAGCCCGCACCCGCCGCGCAGCAGCCTGCGCGAATCGCTGTCCGGCAGTGCCTTCCCCCTGGTGGGCCTGGCACCCACCGTCGTCCTGATCGTGTTCTTCGTGGTCGTGCCGCTCGTGTTCTCGACGCTGGTGGCCTTCACCAACTACTCGGCGCCCAACAACATCCCACCCGCCAAGACCATCGACTGGGTGGGGCTCGACAACTTCGTCACCCTCTTCGGCGGCAGCACCACCTGGACGTCCGCGCTCGGGCGCGTCTTCACGTGGACGATCGTCTGGGCCGTCTTGGCGACCTTGACGTGCTACTTCGGCGGCATGCTGATGGCGGTCCTCCTCGCCGAGACCACGTTCCGGATCACGCCGGTGCTGCGGGCGATCTTCATCCTGCCGTACGCCATCCCAGGCGTCGTCAGCATGCTCTTCTGGCAGAACATGCTCAACGGCGCCTTCGGCACCGTGAACAAGACACTGCAGGCGCTCGGGGTGATCGACGGCGCGATTCCCTGGTTGTCCGACCCGTGGCTGGCCAAGTTCACCGTCGTGACGATCAACCTCTGGGCCGGCTTTCCCTACTTCATGCTGCTGGTGACGGGCACCATGACGGCCATCTCCAAGGACGTCCTTGAGGCCGCCGAAGTGGACGGAGCGTCGAAGATCGCGCGCTTCCGCCACGTGACCCTCCCGCTCGTCATGTACCAGACGGCACCGTTGATGGTGCTCTCGTTCGCGCACAACCTCAACAACTTCGGCGCCATCTTCTTCCTCACCGGAGGAGACCCTGCGGTTGCCGATACGACGACCACCGGGGCCGGAGGCACCGACATCATGGTCACCTGGATCTACAAGCTGACCGTCAACCTACTCCAGTACCAGAACGCCTCGGTGCTGGCGATCATGATCTTCGTCGTCCTGGCCCCGTTCGCCATCTTCCAGTTCCGGCGGACCAAGTCCTTCAAGGAAGGTGAGCTGTGATGGGCACCGTCATCCGCTGGACCAACACCGTCGTGGTCGGGGCGATCTTCACCGTGGTGGCCCTGGCCGTGCTGTGGCCGGCGATCCACATGGTGAGTGCCGCAGTGTCACCCGGACAGAGCATCGCCAACCTGCCGATCGTGCCGTTCTCCAACGGGGTGACACTGGAGCACTTCGCCTACCTGTTCACCAAGACCGACTACGCCCGCTGGTTCACGAACACCCTGATCGTGGCCACGGCGACGTGCCTGGGTACCATGCTGTTCGCGTCGCTGGGCGCCTACGTGTTCTCGCGGTTCCGCTTCACGTTCAAGCGGCCGTTGCTCATGGCCATGCTGATCCTCCAGGTCTTCCCCTCCTTCGTCGGCATGGTGGCGATCTACGTGTTGCTGTACCGGATCGGTGGCCTGGACACGCTGTGGGGGCTGGTGCTGTTCTACTTGGCCGGGAACATGCCGTTCACCACCTGGCTCGTCAAGAGCTACCTGGACGAGATCCCCCGCAGCCTGGACGAGGCGGCGAGGCTGGACGGGGCGACCAGCTTGCGTATCTACGCCCAGATCATCGTGCCGGTGGCGCGGCCGATTCTCACCTTCCTCGCGGTCACCAGTTTCACCGCCCCCTGGATGGACTTCATCTTGCCCAAACTGATCCTGCGCAGCCCCCAGAACCAGACGCTGGCGCTGGGGTTGTTCAGCTTCGTCACCGACAAGAACAATTTCTTCACCAACTTCGCGGCCGGTTCCTTGATCGTGGCGGTGCCGTTCGTGGTCTTCTTCATCGCCACCCAGAAGTCGCTGGTCGCCTCGTTGGCCGGCGGGGCGGTCAAGGAGTGAGCCGGAAGGAGGCAGGGGAGTGGACCCAGTGAAGCCTCAGGCGGCAGTGGCGGGGCCGAGCAAGCGGCGTCCGACCATCGACGACGTGGCTGCCGTTGCCAACGTCTCCCGCGGTACGGTCTCCCGGTTCCTCAACGGCGGGCGCTGGGTCAGCCGCGAAGCCGCGGACGCCGTGGACGCCGCCATCAAGTCGACGGGCTACCGCATCAACGCGCAGGCCAGGAGCCTCGCGACGGCCAGGACGCGGTCGGTGGCGTTCCTGCTGAATGAGACCACCAGCCGGCTGTTCAGCGACCCGAACTTCTCCACGCTCATCACGGGGGTGGCCGACGCGCTGTCCGACCAGGATCAGACCCTGGTGCTGCTGCTCGCCGGCAGCAAGGCGGAGGAGGAGCGGGCTCACGATTACCTCCTCGCCGGGCACGTGGACGGAGCCCTGCTGGTCTCGTGGCACGGCTCCAGTCAGCGGATCGTGCGGAATCTGCGCCGGGCAGGCATCCCGGTGGTCGTGTGTGGGGCACCGCTCGGAATGGAGAGCGAAGTCAGCTGGGTTCAGGCGGACGATTACGGCGGGGCGCGGGCCATGGTCGCCTACCTGGTCACAGCAGGGCATCGTCGCATCGCGCACATCGCCGGGCCCGCGGACACCCCGGGCGGGGTGCGGCGGCTGCAGGGATACCGAGACGAACTGGGTGAGCGGTTCGACGCCTCTTTGGTCGCGGCCGGCGACTACTCCGCGGAGGGCGGGCGAGCCGCCATGCGGTCGTTGCTCACCGTCGAACCGCGCGTCGACGCCGTGTTCGCGGCGAACGACGTGATGGCCGCCGCCGCCGTGTCCGAGATCGAGGCGGCTGGGCTGCGCGTTCCGCAGGATGTCGCGGTGGCGGGCTTCGACGACAGCCCGGTGGCCACCTCCACGACCCCGCAGTTGACCACCATGAGGCAACCGTTCGAGCAAATCAGCCGTGCGATGGTCCGGCTCCTGCGCGACCGGATCGACGGCGAGACCCGCTCGACGCTCACCGTCGACGTGGAGTTGGTGCGACGCGACTCAGCTTGACCTATGGGACCGGCCCTCAGCAGCGCAGACTGTCGGTGGGTCGGGCCCCCAGTCACCAGATTCGGGCGGCGTCTCCTGCGAGCCGGCGGTAGGCGTCCGGACGCCGATAGCCCGGCCCCCACACCTCCCGCGACCGCCACGCCCGGATCGCCGTGAGGTCGAACCGGAACGGCACCAGCTGCGGCAGGGCGTTCGCCCTGGCCAGCAGGGGGTCCAGCGGGCGTCCGGCGGGGTCGAACACCACCGGCGTGTAGGCCGACGACTGCCCCCAGCCGTCGCCGGGGTAATTGGCCAGCGCGATCGCGACCATGTTCTCGAAGGCGCGGGCCTCCAGCTGGTGCGCCCGCACGGGGTTCCAGGGGCAGGCGTTGGGCACGACGATGACCTCGGCGCCGGCCAGCATCAGCTCGCGGGCGCTCTCGGGGAACTCCCTGTCGAAGCAGGTCATCACGCCGAGGGTGACCCCGTCGAAGTCGCACACGTCGAAGCCGGCGCCCGGGGTCAGGCACGCCTCGGAGTCGAACGAGCAGGTGTGCACCTTGTCCTGGCGCAGCAGGACGTCGCCGCGGCGTCCGATCACCAGCGTGGTGTTGGTCGGGCCGCCGGGGTGCTCGGCCAGCAGGGTGATGGCCACCCCGACGCCCAGCTCGGCGGCCAGGTCGCGGAAGCCGTCGACCCAGGGTCCGTCGACGGGCAGGGCGAGAGCCGGGTCGATCGGAAGGGAGTAGCCGGTCGACCACATCTCCGGGAACAGCACGAGATCGGCGCCGCCGGCGGCGGCCTCGCGGACGATGCGCAGCCCGAGGGCGGACGCCGCGGCAGGGTCGCCGCGCGGGGCGAAATGCTGCACGGCGGTGACGCGCAGCAGGGTTCGTTCGACCGGTCCGGGCAGGGGGTGCTCCTCGCGCTGGGTGGTGCTGACCGTTCCCATTGTGTCCCATGGGCCTGTGGCGGCAGCCCTGGGGTCTCACCCCGGACGCCGCCCCGTGGGCCCGGTGCCGGTGGCGTCGTGGATTTTGTCGGGCGCACGCGGCAGGATCGGACGCATGGACAACAGCCTCGAAGACGTGTGGTGGAGAAGCGCGGTCGTGTACCAGATCTACCCGCGTTCGTTCGCGGACAGTGACGGCGACGGCATCGGCGACCTGAGGGGCGTGCTGTCCCACCTCGACCACCTGGAGGCGCTGGGGGTGGACGTGCTGTGGCTGTCGCCGGTCTTCGCCTCACCGCAGGACGACAACGGCTACGACATCTCCGACTACTACGCCGTCGACCCGTTGTTCGGCACCTTGGCCGACGTCGACGAGCTGATCGCGGGGCTGCACGCGCGCGGCATGAAGCTGGTGATGGACCTGGTGGTCAACCACACCTCCGATGAGCACGCGTGGTTCACGGAATCGCGAGATCCGGCGTCCGACAAACGCGACTGGTACTGGTGGCGTCCGGCCCGGGAGGGGTTCGAGCCGGGCAGCGAGGGCGCCGAGCCCACCAACTGGGGCTCGTTCTTCGGGGGGTCGGCGTGGCAGTTCGACGAGGCGTCCGGGCAGTATTACCTGCACCTGTTCAGCCGCAAGCAGCCCGACCTGAACTGGGAGAACCCGGACGTCCGCGCCGCCGTGTACGCGATGATGAACTGGTGGGTCGACCGCGGCGTCGACGGGTTCCGCATGGACGTGATCAACCTGATCAGCAAGACGCTGCCGCTGGCGGACGGCGAGCTGACGCCCGGTTTCCCCTACAGCCAGGAGATCACGCGGGTCGCCAACGGCCCGCGGCTGACCGAGTTCCTGGAGGAGATGAACGTCGCCGTCGGCATCACCGAACGGCAGCTGTTCACCGTCGGCGAGATGCTGGCCAGCACCCCGGCGCACGCGCGTGAGTACACCAGCCAGTTCCACCCGCGGCTGGGCATGGTGTTCACGTTCGAGCACATGAGCCTCGACCAGGAGCCGGGGGCCAACAAGTTCGCGCTCAAGAAGCTGCACCTGCCCGACCTGAAGCGCAACCTCGCGCTGTGGCAGGACGGCCTGGCCGACGAAGGGTGGAACTCGCTGTATTGGGAGAACCACGACCAACCTCGTGTGATCAGCCGGTTCGGCGACGACTCCCCGCGGCACCGGGTGGCGTGCGCCAAGGCGTGGGCGACGGTGCTGCACCTGCACCGGGGTACGCCTTATGTGTATCAGGGCGAGGAGATCGGCATGATCAACGCCGGCTTCTCCACCATCGAGCAGTACGCCGACATCGAGGCCAAGGGGTGGCACGCGATGGCGACGGCGGCGGGCACTCCGTTAGAAGCGATCCTGGCCGGGCTGGGGGTCAAGGGGCGCGACAACGCCCGCACGCCCATGCCGTGGTCGGCCGGCCCGGGCGGGGGGTTCACCACCGGGACGCCGTGGCTGCCGCTGAACGCCGACGCGGAGGTGATCAACGTGGACGCCGCAGTGGCCGAGCCGGACGGGGTCTGGCAGCACTACCGCGAGTTGATCCGGCTGCGCCACGAGTTGGAGGTGGTCCGCAAGGGCCGCTTCGAGCTGCTGCTGCCCGACGACGAGAAGCTGTGGGTGTTCACGCGCAGTCTGGCCGAGGAGGTGTTGCTGGTGGTGGCCAACATGACGTCCGAGCTGGCGGGGCTGCCGATGGCCGAACTGCCCGGCCTGGAGGACGCCGAGGTGGTGCTGGGCGCCTCAGCAGCGTCCTCGGACGTCCAGACCCTGCAGCCGTGGGAGGCCCGGGTGTACCGGCTGGCGTCGGGCTGACGCGGTCGGGGCCCCCGCCGTTTCGGGGCTGGGGCCTACCTGGCGCGCGCTGTGGCTCTGCTCAGTGGCTGGGGAACTGCTGGTCGGGGGTCAGGGGCCGGTCAGGGCGCACCGGCGTGCGGTCGGTGCCCGCCACGATGGCGGCGACGTTGGCCTGGCCCTGCTCGATGGCGCCGGTGACGGCCTGAACCGACCGCTCGGCCTGCACCAAGGTGGCCTCGGGGCCGGTGATCTGCAGCTTGGTCTTGGCGATCAGGGCCAGGATCGCGGCCAGCACGAACAGGATCACCGCCATGGTCAAGAACCCGAGCGTGAACGCCCACACGATGCCGACCAGTTGGTCGTAGAGAGCCGTGAACGCAAGCCCGCCGCAGATGAACAGCATCAGCGCGCCCACCAGCGCCATGACGCCGGCCACGGCGATGAGGCCGACGCCGATGCCGGCCCGCTTGAGCTTGGGGGTCATCTCCAGCTTGGCGAGTTCGATCTGGTCGCGCACGATCGTTTGGACGTCGGCGGTGATGTCCTTGAACACGTCGCCGATCTCGGGCTGTGCCATCGCAGGTCTCCTTCGTGAGCTACTGGTCATGCTAGCGAAGCCTTGTTGGCTTGGGGCGTCGACGCCCGCCCCGGGCGCTTGCCTCCCCGTGGGTGTGGGGCGGTGCGGCGTCCGGCCTCACAGGTGGATCGGCAGGCCGTCGTCCGGCAGGCGGAGCTGTGAGGTGAACTCGGTGTGGTCGACGCGCGCGCGCCAACAGGCCACCTGGTAGGGCAGCAGCAGCGGCTCCGGCACGCGGGCCGACGACTCGTACAGCGCGCCGACCCGGCCCATCAGGCCCGACAGCTCTTCGTTTGGGAGGTCGGGGAACCGGTTGGCGACCATCTCCAGCAGGTCGACCCGCGAGATCGGCACCCACAGCCGATGGGAGCGATGCTCGACGTCGTAGAAGAACGGGTTGTCGGCGAGGACGCCAGCCGCCTCGGTGCCGTAGTCGCCGGCCATCGCGCCCGGGTCGACCGCGCGCATCAGCGCGATCAGGCGGCGCACCCAGGGCACGGAGTCGTCCCGGGTCGTCCAGCTGAGCGCCAGGCAGCCGTCCGGGACCAGGACGCGCGCGCACTCGGCGAGCACCGCCGAGGCCGGCAGGAGGTGAAAGCACTGGTGCAGGTAGACGGCGTCGAACGCCGTGGGCACGAACGGCAGGCGGGTGGGTTGGGCGACGACGGGCAGGGCGCGCGGGGCCCGGGCCAGGAGGGTCCGCAGGCCGGCGCGGCTGGCGTCCACGGCGACGAGCGCGCGGCCGTCCGCGGCCAGGGCGGCCGCCACTGGGGCGGTCGAGCGACCCACGACGAGCAGGCGCGCCGACTGCTCGAGGCCCGTCGGGGTGAGCCAGTCGAGGGCGACGCGCGGGAACGCGGGCTGGCCGGGGCTCGTCATGGGTCCGATCGTAGCGACGCCCCGGGGCTGTGGACGGCCGCCGCCGTTGTCCACAGGCCCGGAGTCGGGTGGCGGATTGTGGTCCCCGATGCCGAATGTGAAGGCCGTGGAGAACGAGACGGTGGTGCTGCTCACCGACGACGAGGCGGTGGTCGACGCGGTGGAGTCCACGGCGGCGGCGCTCGGGCTAGGGGTGATGCGGGTCGCCGACGTGGACGCCGCCCTGGCCCGCTGGGCGTCCGCGGAGGTGGTGCTCGTCGGGGGCGACCAGGCCGGGCGGCTGGCGTCCGCGGGTCCGCGTCGGCGCGGTCGGCTGTACCTGGTCGGGTTCGACGCCGACGACCTGAGCGCCTGGTCGATGCCGCTGGGGGCGGAGGTGATCCCCCTGCCACGCGGGTTGGCGTGGCTGACGGCCGTGCTGTCGGCCGACTCGGGCCTCACGACGCCGGTGGCGGCGGTGATCGGCGGCAGCGGTGGGGTGGGCGCGTCCACGTGCGCCGCGGGCCTGGCGCTGGCGGCCGCGCGCCGCGGGCTGGGGGTGGCGCTGGTCGACGTCGACCCGCTGGGCGGCGGCGTCGACCTGCTGCTGGGGGCCGAGCGTGCGCCCGGGTGGCGCTGGCCGCGGCTGGCCGGCGCCCGGGGCGAGGTGGGCGACGTGCGGCAGCTCCTGCCGGAGGTGGAGGGCGTCACGGTGGTGTCGATGGCGCGGGGCGAGGGGGCGGCGCCGCCGGCGGCCGAGTCGGTGCAGGCCGTGTTGTCGTCGCTGGCGCGGCACCACGACCTGGTGGTCGTCGACGCGGGGCGCTCGCCGCTGGCCGCGGTGCGTCAGCAGGTGCGGCTGGCCCAACCGGGGCTGCTCGTGGCGGGCTGCGACGTGCGGGCGGTCGCCGCCGCCGCGCAGGTGCGGCGGGTGCTGGAGTTGGATTCGCCGCGGCTCGTGGTGCGGCAGACGCCCGGGGTGCGGCTGCCGCCGGAGGTGGTGGCGGACGCCCTGGGCCTGGAGCTCTGGGGGGAGTTGCCGAACGACCCGCGGCTCATGGCGGCGTCCGAGGCGGGCGAGCCACCCCTGCGGCAGCGTTCGCGATGGGCCAAGGCGGTGTCGGCGCTGCTCGACCGGGTGCTCGCGGAGACGCGCGATGGCGATTGATCTGGACGAGGTCCGCGCCCGGCTGAGCGCGCGCGGGCAGCAGCCGCGTCCGGCGGAGGTGGCGGACGCGCTCACCTGGCTGGGGCACGTGGTCAGCGACGCGTCGGTGCTGGCCACGGTGGACGCGCTGCGCCGCGAGAGCCGCGGGGCGGGGCCGTTGGAGGGGCTGCTGCAGCTATCCGGGGTGACGGACGTGGTGGTCAACGGGCCCGACGAGGTGTGGCTCGACCGCGGGGCGGGCCTGGAGCGCAGCGAGGTGCGGTTCGCGTCCGACGAGGCGGTCCGGCGGCTGGCGGTGCGGCTGGCGGCGATGGTCGGGCGGCGGCTCGACGACGCGTCCCCGTTCGTGGACGCCCGGCTGCCCGACGGCACGCGCGTGCACGCGGTGCTGGCCTGCGTGGCCGAACGCACGTGCGTGTCGCTCCGCGTCCCGGCGCGGGTGCACCTGAGCCTGGACGACTGGGTCGAACGCGGGTCGCTGAGCCCGCGCGGGGCGGCGGTGCTGCGCGGGCTGGTGCACCGGCGGCGCGCCGTCCTCGTGTCGGGCGGCACCGGGTCGGGCAAGACGACCCTGCTGGCCGCGGTGCTCGGGGAGGTCGGGCCGACCGAGCGCCTGGTGGTCGTGGAGGACAGCCGCGAGCTCAACCCCGTCCACCCGCACGTGGTGCGCCTGGAGGGGCGCGCGTCGAACGCGGAGGGCGTCGGCGCCGTCACGCTCACGGAGCTGGTGCGCAACGCGCTGCGCATGCGTCCGGACCGGCTGATCGTCGGCGAGGTGCGCGGCGCCGAGCTGTGCGACCTGCTGGCCGCCCTGAACACCGGGCACGAGGGCGGCTGGGGCACGGTGCACGCCAACACGGCGACGTCGGTTCCCGCCCGCCTGGAGGCTTTGGGGGCGCTAGGTGGCCTGGGGCGGTCCGCCCTGCACGCGCAGGTGGTGGCGGCGCTGGACGCGGTGGTGCACGTCCGGCGCGACCGCTCGGGCGCGCGGTACGTCGGGCAGGTGGGCGTTTTCGTGCCGGGGGAGGGCGGCGTGGCGTGCGTCGCGTCCGCGCTGGAGTGGGACGCCGACGGCTCGTGCCGGGAGGGGCCGGGCGCCGAGGCGCTGTTCGAGCTGGTGGGCGCTTGAGCGCCGCGCTGGCCGCGGCTGCGGCGGGGGTGGCGGTGTGGTTCGCGTTCCCGCCCGGGGGTGGCGGGGTGGCCCGGTTGCGGGCGGGGCCGCCGCCGCGGCGTCCGGTGACGGGCGGCCGCAGCTGGGGCTCGGCGGCGTTGGGCTGCGGTGTGGCCGCGGCCGTGGTTGCTCTCGGCGCGGCGGTCGCGGGCGCGCGGGGGGTGGTGATCGCGGTGGCGGCGGTGCTCGTGGGCGGCACGATCGCCCTGCTGAGGCGGCGGCAAGGAAACCGGCGGCGACGGGCCGAGCGCCGCGCCGACGTGGTCCGCGGGGGTGAGGTGATCGCGGGGCTGCTGCGGGCCGGCCGGGTGCCGACGACCGCCCTGCAGGAGGCGGCCCGCGACGTGGAGGTGTTCGCGCCGGCGGCCGCCGAACAGGCCGTGGGGGGCGACCCGGGCCCGGCGCTGCGTCGCCTGGCGGGCGTCCCGGGCCAGGAGGGGCTGGTCGGGCTGGCGTCGGCGTGGGAGGTGGCGGCGCGAACGGGGGCGTCCCTGGTGGAGGCCGTCGAGGCGGCGGCGTCCGCCCTGGCCGCAGATGCCGAGGTGCAGCGGGTGGTGGCGGCGGAGCTGTCGGCGTCCAGGGCCGCGGGGCGGGTGATGGCGCTGCTGCCGATCGCGGGGCTGGCGCTGGGGTACCTGATCGGCGCGGACCCGGTGGGCTTCCTCCTCGGGCACCCAGTCGGGTGGGCCTGCCTCGTTGCGGGGACGGCGCTGGCGTGCGTCGGCGTGGTGTGGATCGACGTGGTGTCTGGTGGATCGGGAGGGGCGTGATGGCGTACGACGGGTGCACAGTTGCCGCGGTCGCCGCGTTGGCGGCCGGAGTGGCGGTGTGGGCGGGCCTGCCGGCACCGCCGCTGGCGCGGCTCGTGCCGACGGCTGCCGACCGGGCGGCGCGGGCGGCGGCCAGGCGGCTGGCTGCCTGGGGCGACGGGTGGCGGGCCCGAGTCGTGGCGAGCGTCCGAGGCAGGGGCGGACGGAAGGACGCAGCGGTCAGAGCATCGGTGCCACAGGTGTGCGAGTTGCTGGCCGTGTGCCTGGACGCCGGACGGCCGCCGCGCACGGCGTTGCGGGTGGTTCGGGGTGTGCTGTCGGGGCCCGTGGTCGAGGAGCTGGACGCCGTCGCCCAGCGCATCGACCTCGGCGTGGACGAGGCCCAGGCGTGGGCGGGGTTGGGCTCCGCCCCGGGTTACGCGGCCGTGGCGCGCGACCTGGCCCGCTCGGTGCACAGCGGCGTGGGGCTGTCGGCGCTCTTGCGCCAGCACGCGCGCGACGCGCGTCGCGACGGCGAGTCGTCCGCGCAGGTCGCAGCCCGGGCGGCTGGGGTGAAGGCCGTGGTTCCACTGGTGGTGTGCTTCCTGCCCGCATTCCTGCTCGTCGGGGTCGTGCCGCTGTTCGGCGCCCTGGCGTCCCGGCTGGGCTGACGTGGGGCGTTCCTCCGCGGCCATGTCCACAGGCGGGGTACCGACCCGAAGTCTTGTCCACAGGCCGCGAATCACGTGGCGGATTCAGGCCCCGGATGACGAACGTGAGGGTGCGCCGCGCGGGGCGGCGCCGAGGAAGGAGTCATCACATGTCCAACAATACCGAGAGCGCCGCCGGAGACCTGGTCGCGGTCGCGGACGTCGTGTCCCAGGCCGACGCCGGCGAGCACGCCCTCGCCGGGCGTCGGTCCCTGCGCGAGCGCGGCCTCGCGACCGTGGAATACGCCATCGCCGTCGTGCTGGTGATCACCATGATGGGCGTGCTGATCGCCGCCATCCAGCAGGGGTGGTTCAGCGACGCGGTCCAGAGGGTGGTCGAACTCCTGCTCGGCCTCATCAGCAAGGCCCTGGGGGGCTAGGAGGCCCTTCCGTCGGTGAGTCGGGGCGTTGAGCGCCCCGACTCACCGCGCAGAGCAGACTGAGGGGGTTCGATGGGCGTTCAAGGACAGCGAGGCATGGTGACGGTGGAGCTAGCGTTGGCGAGCCTGCTGGTCGCCGCCGTGATCGCCGGCTGCGTGGCGATGGCCGGGGCGGTGTTCCGATTCGGGGCGTGCCAGCTGACGGCCAACGAGGTGGCCCGGCAGCACGCCCGGGGAGATCGGGCGGCGGTGGCTGTGGCCACGGCCGACGCACCGGCGGGGGCATCGGTCAGCGTTCGGTCCGAGGGTGGCGTGACGGTCGTGGAGGTGCGGCTGGACGCCTTCGTCGGCCCGGCGACGGTCCCCCTGGTGGCCACCGCCCGCGTCGTTGACGAGGGGCAGTGAACCGGCTGAGCGCGGCGTCCTGGCCCCAACCCGGCGTGGTCGCGCGACCTTGTGGCAGGGGGGAGCGCGGGTCGGGCACGCTGCTGGCGTCGCTGGTCGTCGCGGTGGCGGTCGGCCTGACCGGCGCCGCCGTCGTGTTCGGCGTGGGTGCCGCGGAGGCGCAGCGGGTCGAGGGGGCGGCCGACCTGGCCGCCATCGCGGGCGCGGGCGCTCAGCTCGCCGGTGGCGACGCGTGCGCCGGGGCCAGGGCGTCCGCCGCAGCCAACCGGGTGGAGATCACAGCGTGCGAGCTGGCCGGCGACGAGGTCGAGTTCGTCGTGGCGGTGCGCGTGGAGGCCACGCAGACCATCGGCGTCTGGCAGCGCCGGTGGGCCGGGCGGGCCAACGCCGGCGTGCTCACCGGTGCGCCGGAATGAGCGCCCCCACCAGCGCCGCGGCCCCCGCCTTGTCGAGGGGGTTGTTGCCGCTGCCGCACTTGGGGCTGACGACGCACGACGGGCAGCCGGCGTCGCACGGGCAGGTGCGCAGGCGGTCGAGGGTGGCCGCCCACCACAGCTCGGCGGCGTCGAACCCGGCTCGCGCGAACCCGGCTCCCCCGGGGAGGCCGTCGTGAACGAACACCGTGGCCATCCCCGTATCCGGGTGCAGCACGGTCGACAGGCCCCCGACGTCCCATCGGTCGCAGGGCACCAGCGCGGGCAGCAGCCCGATGGCCGTGTGCTCCGCGCCGTGCACCGCGCCCGGCAGCGCGCGGGCGTCCACGCCGAGCCGCTCGATCACGTCGTCGGCCAGGGTCCACCACGTGGCCTGGGTGACCATCCGGCGTTCGGGGAGGTCGAGCGGGGTGCTGTCCCACACGTCGCCGGTCTCGGCGTCCCGGCGCAGGTACCCAATCACCTGGCCGGACAGCTCGACGCTGCCCACGTGCACGACCCCGAGGCCCAGCGGCCGCGATCGCTCGGTGCGCACGACGCGGACGCCGGCCGCCGACTGCGGCTGGGTGTAGTAGCCGGGCTCGGCGCGCCGAGCCAGCGCCACGCGCTCGTCGAAGTCGAGACTCTCGACAACCCAGGTCTCGCCCTGGTGGACGTACACGGCGTCCGGGTGGAGGGTGCGATCGGCGGCGGCCGGGTCGACCTGGCCGACCACCCGCCCGGTATCGACGTCGATCACCTCTACAGATCGGCCCTGGGCCGAGCGCAGGTCGATGGAGTCGACGGCCCTGCTCGGGTGCGTCCAGTACCAGCCGCGGGCGCGCCGGCGCAACGCGCCCCCGGCGACCAGACGGTCGGCGAGCGGCACTGTCTGCGCCCCGAACCAGTGGACGTCGGCCTCGGTGAGCGGCAGCTCCTGAGCGGCCGCGGCCAGGTGGGGGCCCAGCACGTACGGGTTGTCCGCGTGGACGACCGTGCGCTCGACGGGGCGGTCGAACAGCAGCTCGGGGTGGTCGACCAGGTAGGCGTCCAGGGGATCCTCCCGTGCGGCGAGCACGGCGACCGCGGGCTGCCCGGCGCGCCCGGCTCGGCCCACCTGCTGCCACAACGCGGCCAGGGTGCCCGGGAAGCCGACCGTGACGACGGCGTCCAACCCGGCGATGTCGACGCCCAGCTCGAGGGCGTTCGTGCAGGCGACGCCGCGCAGCCGCCCGTCCGACAGGGCCGCCTCCAAAGAGCGCCGGTCGGTGGGCAGGTAGCCGCCACGGTAGGCGGCCAGGCTGCCGGGGCTGTTGCTGAGTTCCTTGGCCCGCAGGGCGATCAGCTCGGCCTGCAGCCGGGACGTGGTGAACGCCAGCGTTTGGCCCTGCTCGGCGAGCCGGGCGAGCAGCGACGCGGCGCTGTCGGTGAGCCGGGGCGTGGGGCGCCAGAGCACGACGTCCAGCCCCGACTGGGGCGAGGCGTCGTCGGTGACGGCCAGCACGTCGTCGGCGCCGATCAGGGTGGACGCGACGGCGTCCGGCTGCTGCATGGTGGCGGACGCGAGCACGAACGCCGGGTCGGCCCCGTAGTGGTGGCACAGCCGTCGCAGGCGGCGCAGCACCGCGGAGACGTGCGCGCCGAACACCCCCTTGTACCGGTGCGCCTCGTCGACCACCACGTGCGTGAGGCTGCCCAGCAGGCGGGCGTGGCGCGCGTGGTTGGGCAGCACCGAGAAGTGCAGCATGTCGGGGTTGGTGAGCACGTAATGCGCGAAGTCGCGGGCGTAGCGCCGCTCCTCGGCGGTGGAATCGCCGTCGAGGGTGGCCGGTCGCCAGCCCTCCAGCCCCAGCCCGCGGCAGACCCGCAGCTGGTCGTGGGCCAGCGCCTTGGTCGGGGCCAGGTACAGGGCCGTCGGCCGGGACGCCAGGCGGAGTGCAGACGGCTCGCGGCGCGGCGCCCCCAGGCGGCCGTCGACGCCCGCGGCCAGCACCGGCAGCAGGTAGGCCAGCGACTTGCCGGACGCCGTGCCCGTGGCCAGCGCGACGTGCCGCCCGGCGAAGGCGGCCTCGGCGGCGGTGGCCTGATGCACCCACAACCGCTCGACGCCCGAGCGGGCGAGCGCCGCCCGCACCGGGTCGCTGACCCAGTCGGGCCAGTCGGCGGTGCGGCCGGGGCGGGCGTCGCGGTGGTGCACGTGGGCGGTGTGCTCGGAGTGCACGAGCCAGTCCGGAGCGACGGCGCGGGGGGCCGCGGGCGCGGTGGGCAGGGTCGCTCGGACGCGCGGCGCCGCCAGCTGAGTGGTCATCGCGCCTCCTCCCGATTCGGCCCGCGGATCCCGGCGTGGAAGGCTGGAGCCATGCTCGACCACGCGCGTGCGCTCGACCTGGCCGACCGCCTCCGGGATGCTGGCTACACCCTAGATGCCGTCACCGACAGACTCGGGCAGGCGGCCACCGACGCTCTGGGACGCAACACGACCTTCGCAGCCCGCGACGCGCTCGGGGCCGCGGACGACCGCCAGGCCACGCTCGCCCGGCTGTTCCTGCTGCACGACGCGTTGCCCGCCGAGCGCGTGCGCGCCGCCCTGGGCGACGCGGAGCCCCTGGTGGACGCCGGGATCCTCGCGCCCGACGGCCCGCACGGGCAGCTCCGGGCCGCGATCGAGATCCGGCCGTACGCCGCCGGTCCGGGCGAGGGCGGACCCACGGGTGGCAAACCCGGAGGGGGGAGCCAGGGCGGGCCGGGCGAAAGCGGTGCCGACGCGGCGTTCGACGGCTGGGTGGCCCACGACCTGCTGCCCACGCTGGACGGGCGCATCGCGGCTCCGCGCCCCGACTTCGTGCTCGGCCTGTCGCCGGCGTCCACGACGCTGACCCAGCTGACGATCCGGCGTCCGGTGGCGCGCGCGCTGGATCTGGGCACCGGGTGCGGGGTGCAGGCGCTGCACCTGTCCCGCCATGCCGGCCACGTGGTCGCCACGGACCTCAACCCACGCGCGATCGCGTTCGCCGCCCTGACCTCACGCCTCAACGGGGTCGACCTCGACCTGCGCACCGGGTCGCTGTACGAGCCCGTGGCCGGCGAGGAGTTAGACCTGATCGTCACCAACCCGCCGTTCGTGATCGCGCCGCCGTCGGCCACGCCGCTCACCTACCGCGAGGGGACGCTCCCCGGCGACGAACTCGTCCGGCAGGTGGTCGCCGACGGCGCCCGCCGGCTGGCCCCCGGCGGCACGCTCCAGGTGCTGGGCAACTGGGCGGTCCCGGCCGGCCGGCCCTGGGAGGAGCGCGTCTCCGCGTGGGTGCCACCCGGCTTCGACGCCTGGTTCGTCGAGCGCGAGCGCCTGGACCCCTACGCCTACGTCGAGATCTGGCTCGCGGACGCCGGGCTGACCGGCACCCCCGCCTACGCCCCCCGCTATGCCGCCTGGGTCGAGCACCTCCGCGACCTGGGCATCGCCGGCGTCTCGCTCGGCTGGATCGTGGTGCACCGCTCGGGACGCCCCACCCCCGACGTCACCTGCGAGACCTGGCCGCACGCCGTCCACCAGCCCCTGGGGGAGGCGTTCGCCGCCCACCAGTCCGGGGTTTCGCTCGCCGACCGCCCGGACGCCGCCCTGCTGGCCGCCGCGTGGCGCGTCGACCCGCGCGTCGACGCCGAGACCATCGGACGCCCCGGCGCCCCCGACCCCGAGCACATCGTGCTGCGTCAGCGTTACGGCTTCGGCCGCGCGGTCGAGGTCGACACCGCGCTCGCCGCCATCGTCGGGGCCTGCGACGGCGACCTGGCGGCGTCCGTGCTCGTGGACGCCGTCGCGCAGCTCCTCGACGTGGACGCCGCCGCGCTGGCCGCCGAGGTGGCCCCGAAGCTGCGCGCGCTCGTCCGTGAGGGCTACCTCACCGAGGCCTGAGGGGGCCCGCCCCGAGGCGTCCGGCCTACCATGGAGGCTCACGCCGGGCTCGTCCCGGCCCCTCGACACCAGGAGGGCTTCCATGGCGCAAGTGCGCATCGCGACGATGGCGGTGGATTCCGAGGGCAAGCCCGTCGTCCTGCTCAAGCCCGTGGACGACGCGCCGGGACGCGGGGTGATGCTGCCGATCTGGATCGGCCCGATGGAGACCGCCGCGATCCTGGTGGCCCTGGGCGCCACGGACGCCCCGCCCCGCCCGCTGACCTACGACCTTATGGTCACGCTGCTGGACGCCTGCGACGCCGAGGTTGAGCGCGTCGAGGTGACGCGGCTCGTCGAGGGCACGTTCCACGCGGCGATCACGCTGCGGACGCCGGGCGGCGTCCGGGTGCTGGACGCCCGGCCGTCCGACTCGCTGGCGCTGGCGCTGCGCGTCAGCGCGGACATCTTCGTCGCGGACGACGTCCTGGCGGCGGCCGCCATCCCCGACACCACAGACGACGCCGAGCAGCAGGTGGCCGAGTTCTCCGAGTTCCTCGACGAGGTTGACCCCGAGGACTTCCGCAACTGAGCTCCCTAGTTGCGGCTTCGACCAGCTCAGCCATCGTTCACGAGTGCTGCTGCAACCCCTCGCCCCACTCGGGGTGCGGCGTCCCCGGGCCCCGATACGGCTCGTCGCCGTACATTGCCTGCAGCCGGGCCAACTCGGCCTCCAGCTCGGCGCGCACGCCCGCGTACGCGGGGTCGTCCGCCACGCTGACCAACTCGTGGGGGTCGGCGTCCAGGTCGAACAGCTCCCACTCGTCGGGGGTGAGCCGGTCCGAGCTGCCGGGCACCCCCAGCGGGGCGCCGTAGTAACGGATCAGCTTGTGCCGCTCGGTGCGGACGCCGTAGTGGGCCGGCACGTGATGGTGCGGGTCGTCGTGTTCCCAGTAGCGGTAGTACATCGACGTCGGCCAGTCGAGGACGGCCTCGCCGCGCAGCAGCGGACGGAACGAACGCCCCTGCTGGTCGGGCAGCGCGGACGCCTCGACGCCGCACACGTCCAAGAAGGTGGCCGCGAAGTCGACGTTGGTGATCATCGCCTCGCAGCGCGAACCGGGCGGCACCTCGGCGGGCCAGCGCAGCAGCACCGGCATCTGCAGCGACTGCTCGAACATCAGCCGCTTGTCGAACCAGCCGTGGTCGCCCAGGAAGAATCCCTGGTCAGAGCAGTACACGACCAGGGTGTTGTCGGCCAGCCCCTCGGCGTCGAGGTGATCGAGCACCCGGCCCACGTTGTCGTCGATCGCGGCGATGCACTGCAAGTAGTCGCGCATGTAGCGCTGGTACTTCCAGCGCGCCCGCGCCTCGGCGGCCTCGGGTCCGAGCAGGTCGGCCGGCGTCGGCTCCTTGACGTCGCGCTCGGTGAGCCCGTCGGCGATGCTCATCGTCACGCCGCGGACGGCCTCGCTCAGCCCCGCGTGGTCGTCGGTGAACGTCTCCGGCTCGGGGATGCTGCCGACCGGGTACAGGCCCGCATGCCGCTCGTGGGGGATCCACGGCCGGTGCGGGGCCTTGTGGTGGATCATCAGCGCGAACGGCCGGCCGGGGTCGCGGCGTCCGAGCCAGTCCAGCGACAGGTCGGTGACCAGGTCGGTCGCGTAACCCCGCACCACCCGCTCACCGTCCGGCCCGATCATGACGGGGTCGACGTAGTCGCCTTGGCCGGGGAACACCAGCCACTCGTCGAAGCCGCGAGGCCGGGCCGACTCCGACTCACCCAGGTGCCACTTGCCGAACAGGGCCGTTTGGTAGCCGGCGGCCTGCAGCCCGTCGACGTAGGTGGGCACGCGGTAGTCCAGTTCGGCGAAGATGCCCGGCACCCCGTTCACGTGGCTATAGGTGCCCGTCAGGATCGTCGCCCGCGAGGGCGAGCAGATCGAGTTCGTGCAGTACGTCGACGTCAGCAGGGCGCCTTCGCGGGCCAGACGGTCGATGTGCGGGGTCTGGTTCACGCGGCTGCCGTACGCGGAGATGGCGTGCGGCGCGTGGTCGTCGGACATGATGAACACCAGGTTGGGCCGGGCCACCGGCGCACCTCCTCGGGTCGCGGGGCGGCGTCCGTGCGGCCCCTCCAGCGATTCTGCTCCCCCCGGCAACGGCCGCCTAGGATAATTCTGTCGTCTCCTTGACGGAATAATGAGGGGTTTCTAGCTTGATCGTCGTGGGGACGACGACGGGGGCCAGGACGGCCCGCAGCGAGCATGAGGCCCGAGTGCTCGGCGCCCTGCGCGACCACGGCGCCTGCAGCCGTTCCGAGCTCGGCCGGCTCGTCGGGCTGTCGCGCTCGAGCCTGTCAGAAGTGACTATGTCGCTCCTCGACCGTGGCGCGATCGTCGTCTTCGACAAGGACGCCGCCAGCCGCAGCGGCGCCGGACGCCCCGCCGAACGCCTCGCGCTCGACCCCGCCTCGGGCCAGTTCGTCGGGCTCGACTTTCAGCACGCCCGGGTCGACCTCGCGGTGGCCGACGCCACCCACGAGGTGCTGGCCACCGGACGCACCGACTACGACCCCTCCACCCCCTGGCACGAGCGGCTGCAGCTCGCCTTCGAGTTGGTGGAGCGCGTCGCCGCCGAGCACGGCATCCACTACGGCGCCCTGGCCTGGGTACACGCGGGCATCCCGGGCCCCTACCTGCCGCCGACCTCGCCGTTGACCCTCCCCGAGTTCGCGCAGCGGACGCGGACCGCCGGCTACGGCGTCCGCGAGGCCCTCGCCGGGCGCTACGGCGTCCCGGCCACCATCGACAACAACACCCGGCTGGCCGCGCTCGCCGAGGCGTCCGCGGGGTCGGTCCGCGACCTGCTGTACATCCGGCTGGGCGAGGGCGTGGGCGGCGGGATCGTGCAGAACGGACGCCTCACCCGCGGGTCGCACTCGCTGGCCGGCGAGATCGGCCACGTCGGCATCGCCGGCGCGCCGGACGACTGCCGCTGCGGCAAGCGGGGGTGCCTGGAGACCCTGGCTTCGGTCCCGGCCGTGCTGCGCGTGCTGCGGGCGTCCGGCGTGGAGCCCACCGAAGGCCGCCTGCCGGACGCCGCGGCGTCCCACCCCGCGGTCAACGAGCTCACGACCCGCGTGACCGCGGCGCTCGTCGAGGTGCTGGCCCCCGTCGTGATGGCGCTCGACCCCGGGGAGGTGGTGATCGCGGGGCCGGTGCTGGACCTGCTGCCCGGCGTCCTGCCCCGGACGCGCGTCGCCCTCCAGGAACCCCGGTTCCTGGGCCTCGATCTCCCCCAGGTGCGCGGTCCGCGCGTCACCCGCTTCGAGGGCGCCCTCGGCGCACTCCAGGCCGGGTTCGACGCGGCGGCCGCGCGATCTTCACGTACACGATGAAAGGAGAAGGCCGATGAGCCTTGTGAGTGCGGGCACCGCGACGCGGACCAAGCCCGACACCGGTCCGGTGGCTGCCGGCCGGTCGAAGGGGGCCGCCCGCAACGGCGCCCTCACCGCGGCGTCGATCGTGCTCGGCATCGCCCTGTGGTGGGCTCTCTCGGCCGCCGGGCTGAAGCTGCCCTCGCCGCCCGAAGTCGTCGCCTCGGCGATCCGGCTGATCTCCGACGGCACACTGATCGACGACATCGCCGCCAGCCTGCGCCGCGTGCTGACCGGCTTCGTGCTCGGCACGGCGCTCGCCATTCCGGTGGGGTTCCTCATGGGTTGGTACCCGACGGCCCGGGCGCTGATCGAGCCGTGGGTGCAGTTCTTCCGCACCATCCCGCCGCTGGCGATCATCCCGCTGGCCATCGTGCTGCTGGGCATCGAGGAGACGCCGAAGATCTTCGTCATCTTCCTGGCCTCGTTCCTCTCGTGCGTGATCTCGACGTTCCAGGGCGTCGTCAACGTCGACAAGACCCTCATCAACGCGGCGCGCGTGCTCGGCGCCAAGGACGCGCGGATCTTCCTCAAGGTCGTCATCCCCGCCTCGACGCCGTTCATCCTCGTCGGCATGCGCATCGGCCTCGGCTCGTCGTGGGCCACCCTCGTCGCGGCCGAGCTGATCGCCGCCCAGCAGGGCCTCGGCTACCGCATGCAGGCCGCCCAGCTCTACTACGACCTCCCGACGATCTTCGTCGGCCTCATCACCATCGGCGTGCTCGGCCTGATCATGGACCGACTGCTGCTCCTCGCCGAACGTCGACTCACCGGATGGCAGGAACGCCGATGACCACCACGACCACCATGCCGAAGATCCGCGTCCAGAACGTGACCAAGCGGTTCGTCCTCGGCGGCGGCGAGTTCGTCGCCCTCGACAACGTGTCGCTCGACATCGCCGACAGCGAGTTCGTGACTGTCGTGGGCCCGTCCGGCTGCGGCAAGACGACGCTGATGAACATCCTCGGCGGGCTGGAGCTGCCGACGTCCGGCCAGGGCCTCGTCGACGGCAAGCCCGTGACGGGCCCCGGCCCCGAGCGCGGCGTCATCTTCCAGCAGTACGCGCTGTTCCCGTGGCTGACCGTCCGCAAGAACGTCGAGTTCGGGCTGGAGACGGCGGGCATGTCCAAGGCGGAGCGCCACGCCATCGCCGAGAAGTACATCGCCATGGTCGGGCTGGAGCAGTTCGCGGACGCCCTGCCGAAGATGCTGTCCGGCGGCATGCGTCAGCGCTGCGCCATCGCCCGCGCCTACGCGGTCAACCCGTCCATCCTGCTCATGGACGAGCCGTTCGGTGCCCTGGACGCCCTGACCCGCGTCCGGCTGCAGGAGCAACTGCTCGAGACCTGGAGCCAGGACCGGCGCACCGTGATGTTCATCACCCACGACGTGGACGAGGCCGTGTTCCTGGCCAACCGCGTCATCGTGATGGCCGCCCGCCCCGGCCGGATCTTCCGCATCATCGACGTCCCGCCCGTACCCCGTGACGAGGCGTTCCGCATGTCGCCCGAGTTCGCGCGCCTGCGTAACGCCGTCTGGTCGGCCGTCCACCACCAGGACACCCCCGAGGAACCCGACGCCCTCATGACTGCTTGACCCGCAACCCATCACCCGTAGTCCCCGACCCAGCAACGCAGCTGATCCACCAGCAGATCTCGAAAGGAACCATCATGAACCTGTCCCGCCGCGGACTCCTCGCCGCCTCCCTCGGCCTCGCCGCCACCGCCGTCGCCGGCTGCACGTCCACGCCCGCCACGCAGGGGACGACCACCGCATCCCCCGGCCTGACACCCGCCAACATCACCTTCGGCTACATCGGCGACTTCAACGGCGCGTCGCTGCTGGCCGTCGCAGAGGCCAAGGGCATGTGGGCCAAGCAGGCCATCACCGCGACCACCAAGGTCTTCACCAACGGCCCGCTGCAGATCACGGCTCTCGGCACCGGCGACCTGCAGTACGGCTACATCGGCCCGGGCGCCTTCTGGCTGCCCGCCTCCGGCCAGGCCAAGATCATCGCGCTGAACACCGTCGGCAACGCCGACCGCGTCATCGCGCAGCCGGGCATCACCTCGATGGAGATGCTGCGAGGCAAGAAGGTCGGCGTGCCCGAGGGCACTTCCGGCGACATGATCCTGAACCTGGCGCTGAAGAAGGCCGGCATGACCAAGGCCGACATCCAGTTCACCCCCATGGACGCCTCGACGGTCGTCGCAGCGTTCGCGTCCAAGCAGATCGACGGGGCCGGCATCTGGTACCCCAACGTCGCCACCATCAAGAAGTCGGTGCCCGACCTGGTCGAGCTCGCCAAGAACAAGGACTTCGAGGCCGAGGTCGCCTTCCCGAACGCCTTCGTGGCCGGCAACAAGGTCGTCACCGAGCAGAAGGACGTGACCGTCCGCGTCCTGAAGGTGCTGCGCGAGGCCATGCAGTTCCGCTACGACAACCTGCCCGAGACCATCACGCTGACCGCGAAGATGCTCAAGCAGGAGGAGGCCATCGTCAAGGCCGACACCGAGAACGCCACGCGGCTCACGCCGGCCGACATGGACGCCAAGATCGCCGACGGCACCGTCAACAAGTGGCTGAAGGGCATGAGCGACTACTTCGTGTCCGCCGGCAAGCTGACCAACCCCGGCGACCCGTCGACGTGGTTCATGGCTGACCTCTTCAAGAGCGCGAAGTGAGCGCTGCGCGGAGGAACATCCTGTTCCTGATGACCGACCAGCAGCGGCGCGACTCGCTCGGCTGCTACGGGGGTCCTGGGGCGCAAACCCCGGCCCTTGACGGGCTGGCGGCGTCCGGCGTCCGGTTCGATCAGTGGTACACGCCCACGGCGATCTGCACCCCGGCGCGCGCCACCCTGCTGACGGGGCAGCTGCCGTTTAGGCACAAGCTGTTGGCCAACGCCGAACGCAACGTGGGCTACATCGAGGACCTCGAACCCGGCACGTTCTCGTTCTCCCGCGCGCTGCGGGACGCCGGGTACAACGTCGGGCTCATGGGCAAGTGGCACGTCGGTGAGGAGCTCACCGCCGGTGACTTCGGGTTCGACGGGCCGCACTTCGTCGGCTGGCACAACCAGATCGACCACCCGGACTACCAGGCGTACCTGGCCGAGCACGACTACCCGCCGTACGAGATCCACGACCGGATCCGGGGCACGCTGCCGAACGGGGGGCCGGGCAACCTGCTGGCCGCCCGGCTCCGGCAGCCGACCGAGGCCACGTTCGAGCACTACCTGGCCGACCGGACGATCGAGATGCTGCGGCGCTACGCCGAGGGGGCCAAGGACGGGCAGCCGTTCTTCCTGGCGCTGCACTTCTCGGGCCCGCACCTGCCGTACGTGATCCCGGACGAGTGGTTCGACCTGATCGACGTCGAGACGGTGGAGCTGCCGCCCTCCACCCTGGAGACCTTCGAGGGCAAGCCGCCGATCCAGCGCAACTACTCCGACCTGTGGACGTTCGACTCGCTGACCCCGGAGCAGTCGCGCAAGCTCATCGCCGTCTCGCGCGGCTACGTGGCGCTGCTCGACCACGAGATCGGGCGCGTGCTGGCGGTGCTGGAGGAACTGGGGCTGAACGACGACACCGCGGTGTTCTTCACGTCCGACCACGGCGAGTTCACCGGCGCGCACCGGCTGCACGACAAGGGTCCGGCCATGTACGACGACATCTACCGGACGTGCGGGCTGTTGCGCGTGCCGGGGGAGGCGCCCGGGGTGGTGTCGGAGGAGTTCGTGACGCTCACGGACTGCACCGCGACGATCCTCGACCTCGCCGGGGTGGATCCATCCGGGGCGGTCGATTCGCGCAGCCTGCTGCCGCTGGCGACCGACGGTGAGCGTCCCGAGTGGGACGACGCGGTGGTGGGGGAGTTTCACGGACACCACTTCCCGTACCCGCAGCGCATGATCCGCACGTCGACGCACAAGTTGATCGTCAACCCCGAGTCGGTGTGCGAGCTCTACGACCTGGTGCGCGACCCGCACGAGCTCGTGAACGTGTACCGGCTGCCGGAGTACGAGCAGGTCCGCAACGCCCTGATGGCCGACCTGTACGAGCGCCTCAAGGCGCGCGGGGACAAGTTCTACCACTGGATGACGACCGCCTACCCAGTCGGAGGGGTCGCGTACGACCCGTCCATGGGTGGGTTGGACGCCGCCAGCTACCCCGCGCCGGAGTCAGTCCCCGTGGCAGTCACAGGCGCAGGCGTGGCGTCCTGAGGTTGCTGGCGCGGCGACTCGGCCCTGGCCTTGGTGCCGACACTCCATAGATGCTCTCGAACTCCGTCGAATCGGCGGCGGTTGGGAGAATTGATGGAGTGTCGGCACCGACGCGTGCCCGGACGCACCCGTCGGCTCAGTTGATCGGGCTCGTCCCCAGGGTCACGGTCGCGGTGTGAGACGTGCCGTAGGCGTCGGTCCAGGTCACCTTCACTTTGTCTCCGGGCTCGTGCTCGCCGAGCAGGGAGGCCAGTTCCGCGTGCGTCGACACCGCCGTGCCGCCGACGGACGTGATCACCGAGCCGGCCGCGATGCCCGCGGACGCCGCCGGCCCCCCGGACTCAACGCCCGCCACGACCAACCCCGACTGCGACGCCTGGACCGACACGCCGAGGTATCCCCGCGGGCCGATCTCGACGGTGCCTGACTCCTCCCCGGTCCGGATCACCGCGACGACGTCCAGGGCCACGTCGATCGGCACCGCGTAGCTCACCGTCGTCAGCGTCGCGCCGCCGCGGCGTCCGCCCCCGGGCGCCACGGCCACGGTCTGCCCGCCGGCCGTCGTCATGCCCGCCACCTCACCCTCGGCGTCGAACATCGGCCCGCCCGAGTCGCCCGGGACGGCGCCGGCGTTGGTCTCGATGACGCCGGTGAGGGTCTCGGTCGCCGTCCCGGACGTGACGGTGACCGACTCGCCCAGCCCCGTCACCACGCCTGACGCCGCCACGAGCTCCCCGCCGCCCTCGGCGTTGCCGACCGCGGTGAGCGCGTCCCCGACGGCGAGGGTCTCGTCGTCGACGGCCACAGTCTCCAGTGCGGCGGCGCCCTCCAGCTGCAGCAGCGCCACGTCGCGGCTCGCGTCGTGCCCGACCACGGTCGCGGCGTAGGTGTCGCCGGTCGCGGCGACGGTCACCTCGATGTCGGTGCTGCCCTCAACCACGTGGTAGTTGGTCAATACCTGCCCGGACGCCGTGAGCACCATGCCCGTCCCGGCGCCCTCCCCTTCGGACGTGGTGACGGTGATCAGCACCACGCCGCGGCTGAGATCGTCCGTCACCGTCGCAGACGTGGCGGCCGTCTGGCCGATGGACACCACGTCCGAGGTGCCGGTGCCGGTCGTGCCGGTGCCGGACGCCGTGCCGGCCGACGACGATACCGGCTCCCACGGCGCGACGGCGGCGGGGGCGAAGGCGGCGGTGGTGAGGTGAGGCGCCGCGAACGGGACGGCGAGGGCCAGGCAGGCGGCGCCGGCGATGGCGGCGACGCTCAGGCGGGTGCGGTTCATGAAAGACCTCCGGTTGGGTTCTGACACCCAGTTGACGCCCGGGGGCTGTGTCGTCGCTGTGGCCTTTGTGCGAACCCCCTGTGACCCCGCGCCGAGGTCGAAGAGTCAGTTCAGCGGACTGGCCGCCAGGGCCACGGACGCCGTGCGCGTGGCTCCGTCCGCGGTGCGCCACTCGAGCTCGACGGACGTGCCGGGCTCGATGCCGTCGAGCACCGTCGACAGCTCGACGCGGGTCGTCACCTTCTGCCCGTCGACGCTCAGCAGCGTGTCGCCCTTCTGCAGCCCCGCCTCGGAGGCCGGCGTCCCGGGGCTGACCTCCATGATGACCACGGCCGAGGCGTCATCGGTCTGGGTCGTGATGCCGAGGTAGGCCTTGGGCCCGATGACGACGCTGCCGGACTCGTCGTCGTCCTTGATCTGCTCGACGACCGACAGCGCGGCGGCGATGGGGACGGCGTAGACCTGGCGCGTCGATTCCGAGCCGCTGCTGCCCGCCGTCGTCATGCCGAGCACCTCGTGCTCGCCGTCGAACATCGGGCCCCCCGAGTCGCCCGGCCACGCGGCGGCGTTGGTCTCGATCAGGCCCTTCAGGGTCTCGGGCGGGTCGTTGACCGACGAGCCGCGCACCTGGATCGAGCGGCCCATGGCCTGCACGTTGCCGCGGTTGGCCGTCACGTAGCCCTGCCCGTTGGCGTTGCCGGCGACGACGACCACGTCGGCGAGCCGCACCTCGTCGCGGTCGATGGCGACCGGTTGCAGGCCGCTGGCTTCGATCTTGAGCAGGGCGACGTCCTTGGTGGCGTCGCGGCCGGCGAGGGTGGCCGGGTAGCGGCGTCCTGTGGCGGCGACGGTCACCGTGAGGGCCACGGTCGACCGGACCACGTGATAGTTGGTCAGCACATAGCCGTCCGCGGTGAGGATCATGCCGGTGCCGGCCACGGATTCCGCCGACGTCTGGCCCGACACCAGCACCACGCCGCGCTCGACGTCGTCGGTGACCTCGACGGCGCCGGTGGTCTGCGTCGGCTGCGCGGTGCGCGCGGGAGTGGTGGGCGTGGGGGTGGCGGTTGGGCGGGGCCGGGCGGTGGGGGTGCTGACAGCGGTGGGCTTCGGCTGCAGGCGCTCCAGCCACGTGCGCGTGGCCGCGTTCGCCGCGACCACCGTGCCCACATTGGCCGCCAGCGCCAGGGCCGCGACGAAGGACAGCACGACCATCGACGGACGCCGCGAAGCCGGCGGACGGGGCGTCCACGAGGGCTGAGGCGCGGTCACGCCGCCCAGTCTAGGGAGGTGTCCAAGGTCGGCGAGCCGCGGCGCGGCGCACCACGCCCGGGACAACTCGGACGGGTTGCGGCCCGGAAGGGCGCTACCATCCCCTCTTGGACGCATGGCGATCGACGCCGACGCCGGAACGAGGACAGGAACCAGTGGCCACAGACGGTAAGCGCAGGCTCGTCATCGTCGAGTCTCCGGGCAAGGTGCGCAGCATCGCGCAGTACCTGGGCCCCGGTTACGTCGTCGAGGCCAGCATCGGCCATGTGCGCGACCTGCCCACCGGCGCCGCGGAGGTGCCCGCGAAATACAAGGGTGAAAAGTGGGCGCGCACCGGAGTCAACATCGAGGCCGACTTCGAGCCGCTGTATGTGGTGCAGGCAGACAAGAAGGCCACCATCCGCAAGCTGAAGGACGCCCTGAAGTCGGTCGACGAGCTCTACCTGGCCACGGACGAGGACCGCGAGGGCGAGGCGATCGCCTGGCACCTGCTGCAGGAACTGAAGCCGAAGGTCCCCGTCAAGCGGATGGTCTTCCACGAGATCACCCCCGAGGCGATCCAAGCCGCGGTGAACGCCCCCCGCGAGCTCGACACCGACCTGGTGGACGCCCAGGAGACCCGCCGCATCCTCGACCGCCTGTACGGGTACGAGGTCAGCCCGGTGCTCTGGAAGAAGGTCATGCCGAAGCTGTCGGCGGGCCGGGTGCAGTCCGTGGCGACGCGCCTGGTGGTCGACCGCGAGCGCGACCGGATGGCGTTCCGCGGGGCCACGTACGCCGACCTGGACGTCACCTTGGACGTCCCCGGCGCCACCGTCGACCCCACCTCGTTCGTGGCGCGGCTGTCCGCGGCGGCGGGGCGCAAGGTCGCGTCCGGACGCGACTTCGACTCCACGGGCCGGCTGACCGCAAAGCGGGCGCTGCACCTCGACCTGCCGGGGGCCGAGGCGCTGGCGACCGCGCTCACCGGGGCGTCCGTCGTCGTGGACTCCGTGGAGGCCAAGCCGTACACGCGGCGTCCGTACGCGCCGTTCCGTACCACGACGTTGCAGCAGGACGCCGGCCGCAAACTCGGCTTCAGCTCCCAGCGCACCATGTCGGTCGCCCAGGGGTTGTACGAGGGCGGCTTCATCACCTATATGCGTACCGACTCGACGACGCTGTCGGCTTCGGCCGTCAAGGCGGCCAGGGCGCAGGTCAAGGAACTCTACGGCGCGCAATACCTGCCGGATCGGCCCCGGACGTACGCATCGAAGGTCAAGAACGCCCAGGAGGCGCACGAGGCGATCCGGCCGGCGGGTGATCGTTTCCGGACGCCGCAGGAGTCCGGACTGCACGGCGACGCCCTGCGCCTCTACGACCTGATCTGGAAGCGCACCCTGGCGTGCCAGATGAAGGACGCCGAGGGCCTGACCGTCACCGTGACGATGACCGCGACCCCGGCCGCGGCCGTCGAGGTGCCGGACGCGACCAGCGGCGAGCTGGTCGAGGTGGGGTCTGCGACGCTGGCGGCGTCCGGGCGGACGATCACGTTCCCCGGGTTCCTCAAGGCGTACGTTGAGGGCATCGAGGAGGGCGACACCTCCGACGACGCGACCGCGAACCTGCCGCGGCTGGAGGCCGGGCACGCGCTGACCGTCGCCGGCGTCGAGGCCCAGGGGCACGAGACGCGGCCGCCCGCGCGCTACACCGAGCCGAGCCTGGTGGCCAAGCTGGAAGAGCTGGAGATCGGACGCCCGTCGACGTACGCGTCCATCATTCGCACGATCACGACGCGCGACTACGTGTTCAAGAAGGGGTCGGCGCTGGTGCCGACGTGGCTGGCGTTCGCGGTGACCGGGCTGCTGGAGCGGCACTTCCCCCGGTTGGTCGACTATCAGTTCACCGCCGGTATGGAGGGCGTGCTCGACGAGGTCGCCAAGGGCAACGCCAAGCGAGTCGAGGTGCTCAAGGGCTTCTACTTCGGCACCGACGGGTACGAAGGGCTCTCCCAACTCGTCGGCGGGCTGGGGGAGATCGACGCCCGCAAGCTGTCGACCTTCCACCCGGTCGCGGGCGCGGAGTCCGGCATCGAGGTCCGCGTCGGTCGCTACGGCACGTACGTCGAGGACGCCGAGGGACGCCGCGCCAACGTCGCCGACGACCTGCCGCCCGACGAGCTGACGGTCGAGCGGGCGCTGGAGTTGCTGGCGACCCCCGCCGGTCTGGAGCGCGACCTGGGCGCCGACGCGGCGTCCGGTAACCGTGTCGTGGCCAAGAACGGCCGCTTCGGCCCGTATGTGACCGAAGTGCTGCCCGACGACGCACCCAAGAGCGCCAAGCCGCGCACGGCGTCCCTGTTCTCCGGCATGACGCTGGAGGGGGTCACCCTCGAGGACGCGCTGCGGCTCATGAGCCTGCCCCGCGTCGTGGGCACCATCGACGGCGTCGAGGTGACCGCGCAGAACGGGCGGTACGGCCCCTACTTGAAGAAGGGGACGGATTCGCGCTCGCTCGGCAGCGAGGAGGAGCTGTTCACCGTCACCCTGGAGCGCGCCGAGGCGATCTTCGCCGAGCCCAAGGCCCGCGGACGCCGCGAGGCCGCCGGTCCGCTGCGGGAGTTGGGCGCCGATCCTGCGTCGGGCAAGCCCGTGCTCGTCAAGGACGGCCGGTTCGGGCCGTACGTCACCGACGGGGAGTTCAACGCCACGTTGCGCAAGGCCGACGCGGTGGAGTCCATCACGCTTGAGCGCGCGGCCGAGTTGTTGGCCGAGAAGCGTGCCAAGGGGCCCGCGCCCAAGAGAGTCGTGCGGCGGGCGCCTGCGCGCAAGGCGAAGGTGTAGCGGGTCTGCTGCCGCGGGTCGGGCGTTCAGGTGCGGGGTGGGTCTGTTGCTCCGGCCCCGCTTCCGGGTGTGCGTCAGCGGTCCGCTTTCCGGTGTGCGTCAGCGGTCCGCCTTCCGGGTGTCCGTCACCGTCCCCCCGATAGGTTTGATCTCCCACTTGCCCCCGGTTGGTGAAGGTTGCCCCCGCGCGAACGGGGGCAAAGGTCGCTTCCGGGGGGAAGCACCTGGCCTCTCTGCCGCCGTGGTGAAATCCACTGCTCCCGGCCGGCTATCCCTCCGCGGCGGCGTCCAGGCTGGTGCGCCGCAGCGGGGCGACGCCGTCGGGGCCGTCCAGCAGCACCCGCCGCAGCTCGGCGCGCGCCAGGAGCGCGGCCCCGGACGCGACGGCGTATTCGTCGAGGTCGGAGACCTCGACGCGTGGCGGGCGCTGCACCCGCGCGGCGAGCGCTTCGGCGAAGTCGCCGGCGACGTCCCGGACGACGGGCGCCAGCGCTCCCGCGAGCACGATCACCCCCGGGTCGACCAGGGCTGCGGCAAACGCGAGTTGCGGGGTGATCCGTCCGAAGAACGTGCGCGCCGCATTCACGGCCGACGGCTCGCCCCCGACGGCGGCACGCAGCGCGTCCCCGAGCGGATCCGAACCGGGCATCGCAACCGCGTCGTGGGGCCCGCCTTCGGCGTGCGGATCGGCCCCGGACGCCGCGGCGGCGGCTCCCTGTTCAAACCCGGCCTCCAACTCCCAGGCCGGGATCAACTCGCTGAGGGATAGGTCGCCGGCGGTCCCATGCGCGCCGAAATAGGTCTCCCCGTTGATCATCAACGCGATGCTGGGCCGGCGCCCGAGATGCACGAGCATGACGTGCGGCACTCCACCAGCCGATCCGAGCGACGTCTCCGCCCACAGCGCGGCCTTGGTGTCGTGGCACAGCACGAGCCGCCCGGGGACGGCGTCGCCCAACGCCCCGGCCGGGTCCACCCCCTCGAAGTGCGGCAGCGCGATCGACCGCGTCACGACGCCCGCGTCGTCGATCGCGCCCGACAGGGCCAGGCCGGTGGCCCACAGATCCTGCCCGGACGCCGCGCGCGTCGCCTCGGCGATCGCCGCCAGCGTCGACGCCCAGCTATCGCGCGGCTCGGGCACCGGCGCCGAACCCAACGGCACGATGCGGCCGTCCGCCTCCAACACCACCGCGCGGACGGTGTGCCCGCCGACGTCCACGCCCAGGACGGGCGGGGGATCGGCCAGCACGAACGTGCGCGCCGGACGCCCCAGCCCCGAACGCTCGGGCTTCTTCGCGCGCACCCAGCCCTTGCCCTCGAGGCTGCGCAGCACGTCGCGGGTCGCGACGGGCGTCAGCCCGGTCAGCCCGGCCACCTGCGCCACGCGGAGGCGTCCCTCGCCGTCCAGGGCCTCGACGACGGCGCGCTCGTTCCACCGCCTGACCGCGGTGGCGTCGGCCGACGTGGTCACGTCCGACATCGGCTCACCTCCTCCCGCGGCCGTGCAGCATCCGCTCAGCCTTCCACACTCACCTCGTGCGTCGGACCCGACGGCCGCGACGTGAGCACCGACGCGGTCGCGGCGTGCTGCGGGTAGTGCCGCAGGTAGCCGGCGAGCCACGACGCACCGAAGTCCTCGGCGTCCGACCGGTTCACCAGCGCCCAGACGCCGCCGCCGTAGCCGGCGCCGAACGCGGACGCCGCGTAGGCCCCCGCCTTGCGCGCCGAGGCGGCCAGGTACTCGGTCTCGGGGATCTGGTTGCCCAGCCACGCGCCGGCCACGCGCTGCGACTCGTCGCAGACCTCGCCCAGCGCGGTGAGGTTGCCCGCGGCCAGGGCCCGGCCGGCGGCGGGCACGAGCACGTCCGACTCCTTGACGAAGTGCCGCAGCCGCTGCAGCAGCGCCTCGTCGCCGCGCACCAGGGCGCTGAGCCGCTCCAGCGCGTCGTCGGCCGACGCGATCGCCTGGGCGATGTTCACGTCATCGCGTCCACCCGCGACGTTCCAGCGCCGCACGATCTCGCGCGCCTGCAGCGACGAGTGGTTGTACGCCTCGCGGGCGGCCCCCGTCTTCTCGGCCAGGACGCCGCTCGTGGCCACCACGAACGTCAGCTCGTCGGGCACGGCCACGTCGGCCTCGCGTCGCACGGGTCCGTAGCTGAACTGCGACACGTGGCCTTCGCGGCAGCACGCCATGGCGGTGTGGTCCTCCGAGCCGCCGAAGGTGCCGACGCCGCGGTCGCCGTCCAGCGTTCCGAACGACGACCCGTTCTCGATGCAGGCCAGGTAGGACGCCAGCGTCTCGGGGTCGTACACCTCGGCCGTCCAGCCCTCGGACTCGTCGAACCCGTTGTACCGGGCCAGCGCCATCGCGCTCGCCACGACCAGCGCCGAGGACGAACTCATGCCGCTGGCCAGCGGGAGGGTGGACGTCACGTCCAGGCTGCAGGGGGCGAGCTCGCCGAAGTTGCGGGTCAGCCGCGACACGGTCGTCTGGACGTAACGGCCCCAGTGGCCGGGCTCCAGCTCGTCGCGGCTGACGTCCACGGTGCCGGGCAGGGCGGACGTCCGCGCCTGGATGCCGGAATCGGCCGGCCGGACGGTCACGGTGACGCCGCGGTCCAGCGCTGCGAGCAGCGAACGGCCGCCCGCGTAGTCGGTGTGCTTGCCCAGCACCTCGATGCGGCCGGGGGAGAACCAGGAGATCACAGCGACACCGGCCGTCCCCGCAGAGCGGCCTCGACGCCCGAGACGTCCTGCCGGGTGGACAGGTCGAGCACGGCCTCGGACGAGGGCACGACGTAGAACGGCTCGCCCGCGTCCACGGCGGCGCGCACGGCGTCCGTCAGCTCGTACTCACCGCGCGGCGACGGGGTCAGCTCGCGCAGGTAGTCGAAGATCGCGGGGGTGAACCGGTAGCAGTTCATGCTGACCAGGGCGGCGGCGCCGAGGCGGTCGATGGTCTCCTGGTCGGGCTTCTCGACGATCGAGCGCAGCAGGCCGTCGTCGGTGGTCTCGAGCAGCGCGAACCCCTTGATGCGCTCGGCCGGGATGTTGCCCTTGGCCAGCGACTCCGGCTCGAACCCGACGAGCCCGCAGCCGGGCACCGACTGCAGCAGCGCCAACGCACCAGCGGGGTAGTAGTTGTCGGAGTTGAGCACACAGAAGGGCTCGGTGCCGACGGACGCCTCGGCGGCGGCCACGGCGTCCCCGGTGCCGCGCGGCTCGGCCTGCACGGCGAAGGAGATGCGCACGCGCTCCTTGGCGATGTTCGTGTAGTAGGAGCGGATCTCGTCGTGCTCGGGGCCGATGATGAGGCACACGTCGGTGATGCCGGCGTCGGCGGCGGCGGTGATCACGTGGTCGAGGAAGGGCCGGCCCACGTCGATCATGCCCTTCATGCCTCGGGCGGCCATCGTCTCCTGGCCCTCGTTCAACACAGCTTCGGACTGCTTGCGCATCCGGGTGCCCAGGCCTCGGGCCATGATCACGGCGGTCCGGACGGGGCTCGTCTCTATCGTCATGGGGCCAGCGTAGCAGTATTGATAGTGACTATGCATAGTCTCTTTGCAAAACCCGGGATCTGGGTTAGGCTGAGGTCATGATCAGGTTCGGGACGGGCGGTTGGCGGGAAATCATCGGTGATCAGTTCACCAGGGACAACGTGCGGCGGGTGGTGCAGGCGCTCTGCGACCGCATGCGCGACGAGGGGGTGTCCGAGCGGGGCGTGGTCGTGGGCTACGACCGCCGGTTCCTCTCCAAGGAGGCGGCCGACTGGGCCGTGGAGGTGTTCGTCGGCAACGGCGTCCCCGTCACGCTCGTGGGCCGGCCGGCGCCCACGCCCATGTTCATGTGGAGCGTCCGCAACAAGGGCTGCGCGTACGGGTTGGCCGTCACGGCCAGCCACAACCCGGCCCTCTACAACGGCCTGAAGATCTTCACCGAGGGCGGCCGTGACGCTGAGCTCGAGGTCACCGACGAGCTGGCCGGCGCGGCCAACCTGATCCAGGACTCCGACGTGGCCTGGGTGCCCATCGACGAGGCGCTCGCTCAGAACGCCGTGATCGTCCAGACGTCCATGAACTGGTACATCGACTCGATCATCGACCAGCTCGACATCGACGCCATCCGGCATCGCCACCTCACCGTGGTGCTCGACCCGATGTTCGGCGTGGCCCAGACCTGCCTGCAGACCATCCTGATGACGGCCCGCTGCCAGGTCGAGGTGATCAACGCCCGCCACGACGCGCTGTTCGGCGGACGCCTCCCCTCCCCGAACGAGCACACGCTCGACTCGCTTCGCCAGGCCGTCCGCGAGCTCAAGGCCGACATCGGCATCGCGACCGACGGGGACGCCGACCGGCTCGGCATCATCGACGACCAGGGGCGCTTCCTGCACCCCAACCAGATCCTGGTGCTGCTCTACCACTACCTGCTGACCGGCAAGGGCTGGCAGGGTCCGGTGGTCCGCAACATGTCGACCACCCACCTGCTCGACCGCGTCGCCGCGGCCCACGGCCAGGTGTGCCACGAGGTGCCGGTCGGCTTCAAGTGGATCTCGGCCAAGATGACCGAGACGGACGCCGTGATCGGCGGCGAGTCGTCCGGCGGCCTCACCGTGCGCGGCCACATCTCCGGCAAGGACGGCGTCTACGCCGGCTCGCTGCTGGTCGAGATGCTCGCCAAGAGCGGCAAGCACCTCAGCGAGCTGTGGGACGAGATCGTCGCTCTCTACGGCCAGCTCGAGATGGTGGAGGACGCCTACCCGTTCAGCGGGTCGCGCCGCGACGCCCTGATGCAGCGCATCTTCGGCGAACACGACCTGCCCGAGTTCCCGTACGCGACCGAGCGGGTCCGCTGGGACGACGGCTGCAAGGTCTACTTCGAAAACGGCGGCTGGGTCACGATCCGGTTCTCCGGCACCGAGCCCGTGCTGCGCGTGTTCTGCGAGATGCCGACCAAGGCCGAGGCGTCCGCGGTCAGCGCCCTCGTGGCCCAGCACTACCAGCTGACGCCATGACCATGCCCCCGGACGCCGGCGACACCCGGTCCGCGTCCGGTTCGCCGGCAGCGGCGGCCCCCGCGCGAGCTGGGTCGCTGCTGGCCGGCGCCGGAGTGGTCGGCCTAATGGGGTTCGGCGGCGGCAGCGCTTTGATCCCGATCATGGAGCGCGAGTTCGTCCGCAAGCGCTCGCTGCTCGACGAGGTCGCCTTCCTCCGCCACACGGTGGTGGCCAACATCACCCCCGGCGCTCTGCCCGTGAAGCTGGCCGCTTTCGCCGGTCAGGTGACCGGACGCCGCGCCGTGCCGCTGCTCGCCGCCGGCGCCGTCGCGCTGCCCGGCACGCTCGGCACCGTGCTGCTCCTGGCGGCGTCCCATTCACTGGGCGACACCGCCGTCCGTGCGATCACCCACGCGTCCGTGGGCATCAGCGTCTTCATCACCGTGCTCCTGCTCGGCTACATCGCCAAGGTCCTGTCGGGGGCGGGCAAGCAGTGGCCGGTGTTCGTCGCGATCATCGCCGTGTCGGCGCTCACGACGGGCGCGAACGCGATGGCCGAGGGTGCCGCGGCGTTCTTCGGGCAGAAGGTGACGCTCCGCGTCCCGCAGCTCAGCGCCGTCCAGCTGATCGTGTTCTCGCTGGTGGCCATCGTCACCGTGGCCTGGTTGCGGCACCGCGCGACCGGGCCGCACCCACCGGCGCCGGCCACCTCGGCGTCCGAGCGTGCCAGCCGGACGTCCCGACTGCGCGAGACCCTTGCCCCCGCGGTGCCGTTCGTGGGCATCACGCTGGTGGGGCTAGCCCTGATGGCGTGGGTGCTCGGCGCCGAGGGCGTCCGGTTCTGGAGCCTGCTGGCTCTGTCCACCATCACGTCCTTCGGCGGCGGGGAGGCCTACATCGGCGTCGCCGACGGCTTCTTCGTGCGCCCGGGATTGGTCGACCAGACGCTCTTCTACACCCAGGTCGTGCCGATCGCGAACGCGCTGCCCGGGCCGATCCTGGTCAAGGTGGGCTCTGGCATGGGCTTCGTCGTCGGCGCCGCGACCTCGCCGCTGCACGGCTGGGTGCTGGCCCTTGCGGGCTTCGTCACCACCATCGGCGCGTGCTGCGCCCTGGCGATGCCGGTGCTGGGCGCGTACGAGCTCGTGCAGCACCACCCGCTCGTCGTCGCGATCGGCCGCTACATCCCCCCCGTCATCTGCGGCCTGCTGATCTCGGTGTGCGCCACGATGTTGGTGGTCGCCACCGAGGTGGTGGAGGAGTCCGGCCACGACCCCGCCCCGATCCTGTGGTTCACGCTCGTCGGGCTGGCCGTGATGACATGGCTGCACCTGGGCAACCGCGCCAAGGATGTGCTCATGCTGCTGCTCGCCGGCGGCGTGTCGTTGGTGGCCCTGGGGGTCTGACGTTTCTGTGCGACGTGCCGGGGCGCGTGCCCCGCGAATGTCACACAGATGCGTCACCTCCTCCCTGCCCCCGGACGCTAGCTCCGGCGCCGAGGGCGAGGGCTCACGTGTTCATAGGCTGACGCCCACACCGGACGCCGGCGTCCCGAGCCGTTCACTGACCCGGGTGCCCTCGAAAAGGCGACGTCCGGGCCCTCGCTCGCCAGTTCCGCCAGCAAGTGACCGTTGCCCCCGCTCGAACGGGCGCATGCGCGACTTCCGGGCGGGTTTGCGCGTCGGCGTCCGGGCTGCGACGTCCGGCCCCGCGGCGGCAGACTGCGGCACCGCCTCGTTCGGCCCCGCGGCAGCAGACTGCGCCGCGCACGTCGTCCCGCGCCGCGGCCCCAGACGCAAGCCACCACGGCACGTTGATCTTGCGCAACAGGGCCGAGGGGGGTGTATCTCATCCATATCTGGATGAGGTACACCTCTCTGGGACAGGTGCCCGGGGACCCTCAAGGCAGCCGGCTGTTGCCCGATCCCGTTGATGGCTGCGGGGCCGGCGACAGGGTCAGCCAGCGTGTCGCACCCAACAGGGGACAAGGGCCCAAGGCTCGGGTAGACGGAACCATCAAGCCATGAGGTCGGACTCCCGGCGTCAGCGGGTCGGCTCGCCCGGGGCGCCCAGCACTTCCGGCACGCCGACCTTCAAGCTCATGATGTCGGACGCCGGGCGTCCGCGGCGCAGCAACTCCGCCATGCGCTCCATCGCGGGCCAGGCGTGGGTGAAGAATCCGTAGTAGCCGGCGCACAGGTAGTTCAGTCCCGGCTCGCCGTCGCGGGTGGTGGCGAATCGGTCCTTGGGGCAACCGCCGTTGCAGGCCCAGCGGACGGGGCACTCGACGCACTGGCGCGGCAACGCGGTGCGCTTGGACCGCCCGAACTCACGCTGCTGCGGCAGGGCCAGCAACTCGGCGAAGGACTCGGTGCCCACGTTGCCCAGGCGGTAGTCGGGCTCGACGAAGTGGTCGCAGGAGTACACGTCGCCGTTGTGCTCCATCGCGATGGCGTCGCCACACTCGGGGGCGTGGACGCACAGGCTGTACTGGCCGAACCGCGCGGCCAGCATGACGTCGAAGTGCTGGACGAACACCTTGCCGACGTCGCCGACCAGCCACTCGTCGAAGATCGCCGACAGGAAGTCGCCCCACGCGCGCGCGGGCACCGTGCGCGAGGTGACGTGCGTCCCCTCCTGCCGGTACGCCACGAACTTGCCCTGGGCGTCGCGCCAGCCGGCCTCGGCGACCTCCTCCTCACCGTCGGCGACGCGTTCGACGATGGGGATGAACTGCAGGAACTCCGCCCCCAGGTCGTCGCGGAAGTGGCGATACACGTCCAGCGGGTGCTCGACATTGGCCGCGTTCACCGTGCACAGGATGTTGGTGTCGACCTGGTGGCGGCGCAGCACCTCCCAGCCGCGTATCACCTGGTCGTAGGTGCCGCGGCCGGCCTTGTTGACCCGGTACTCGTCGTGGAGGTCCCGCGGGCCGTCCACGCTGAGCCCGACCAGGAACTTCTCGGCGGCCAGGAACTCGCCCCACGCGTCGTCGAGCAACGTCCCGTTGGTCTGGATCGCGTGCAGCACCGTCTGGCCGGGCCGCTTGAGCTCCGCGCTGAGTCGGACGGCCTCGCGGAAGAAGTCGAGGCCGCGCAGGGTGGGCTCGCCGCCCTGCCAGCCCACCGTCACCTGCCCGTCGGGCTGGGAGTCAAGGTAGCCGGCCAGGAACGTGCGCAGCGTGTCGTGGGACATGCGCTGGCCGTCTGCGGCCCACAGGGCCTCCTTGGACAGGAAGAAGCAGTAGCTGCAGTCGAGGTTGCAGGCCGCGCCCGTCGGCTTGGTGATGATGCTGAACGGGATGCGCTGCTTGCTCATCGAACCCTCCACGCCGCGAGCCTAGACGCGCCCGGGCTGGCGGGCCCCACACGATTCGCGGACCACGAGCTGCGGCCGCAGCCACACCTGATGCAGGCACCGGGCCGAGCCCTCGGCGATTCGGCGCACGAGCAGCTCGGCACTGAGTTGCCCCATCCGATGCTTGGCGGGCGCCATGGCGGTCAGCGGCACCTCGGCCAGCTCGGCGACCTCGTCGTCGTAGGAGACCAGGGCCAGGTCCTCGGGCACCCTCAGGCCGGCCCGGGACGCCGCGGCTTCAACCATGGTGGCCTCCCGGTCGCCGAACACCAGCGCGGCGGTGACCTCGCGGTGCATCAGGTCGGCCACGACGTCGTCGGCGAGAGACGCGCTCCAGGCGAGGGCGGACGCCTCGTGTTCCAGCGGCTCGAACCCCAGCGCCTCGCACGCCTGACGGTAGCCGTTGCGCACGCCTCGCCCGGTGTAGGCGTCGTTGCGGTAGGCCAGGGCGACGCGCGTGTGCCCCAGCGTGACGAGGTGCCGGACCGCGTCGAAGGCGCCGCCCTCGTGGTCGGAGACCACGTGCTCGGTGGCGTCCCGGGCGCCCGCGCCGGCGAGACGCCGTTCCATGAGGACGACGGGCATCGGCAGCCCCAGCAGTTCCTCCACGCGCTCGCGGTCGCGGGCGGCGTCCCGGCTCAGCAGCGGGACGAGGATGAGGCCGTCCACCCCGCGCTCCTGCAGGCTGCGGATGGCCGTCTGTTCGCGCTCGATGTCGTAGTTGGAGGTCGTCAGCTGGAGGGCCGCCCCGGACGCCGCCAGCTGGTCCTCGATGCCTTGGAGCGCGCGGCCGAAGTAGAGGTCGGTCTCGGGGATCATCACGCCGACCGTGGCGCCGCGAGCCGATCGGCGCTGCTGCCGGGGGGCCACGAAGGTGCCGGCTCCGCGCCGGCGCACCACCAGCTCCTCGCGCACGAGTTCGTCGTAGGCGCGGCGCACGGTCGTCAGCGACAACCCGCTGTCGGCGACCATCTGCTGCTCGGTGGGCAGCTTGGCCCCCACGGGCCAGGTGCCGGCGAGGATCGAGCGGCGCAGCTTGGCCGACAGATTCTGGAACTTCAGCTGCGACTGCGCCGACGGGCGGAGCATGTCAACGTCCGGCATCAGTGGTTCCTCTGCTCAAGGTAGTAATGTGCATGTCCGAGGATAGCAATCCAGGGCCCGCGTGGGAACCCCTGAGCGCCGAGCGAGCGCACCTAGCCAGAGATCGCTGGAAATCACTCTCTATTAGGACTTGATTAGGTCCCTTTTGATGGCGTGAAGTACTCGCAGAGTCTTCAACACAGAAGGTAGGTCGATGAAGATCAGGTCCAAGGGACGGGTCCCCGTCCGCAACGTCGCTGCGCTGAAGGCAGCCCCGCTCGTGCAGGCGGCCTGCACCAGCGGCGCCGGGACCAACCCCGGCCACACCGAATACGGGAAGGAACAGGGCTGACATGTCCGCGCTACTTGCAGGGCCCGCCCCCAAGGCGGCGGGGTTGACATCGGGCAACCTCCTTGAGAGGCAACGGCGCAAGATGCTGGTCCCGCTCGTCGGGCCGGCCTTCGTCCTCTACACGCTGTTGTTCGTGATCCCGGCGGTGGGAGCCCTCTGGATCAGCCTCCACCAGTGGGCCGGAGCGGGCCCCATGAAGTTCGTGGGCCTCGCCAACTACCCCAAGATCGTCATGGACGAGTTGTTCCAGCGGGCGTTCATCAACACGCTGCTGCTCCTCTTCGTCGTCGGCATCTCGATCTTCGTCCTCGCCTTCGCGAGCAGCTTGCTGCTGCGCACCATGTGGGCCAAGAGCTTCGTCCGGTCGGTCATCTTCTTCCCGCACCTGATCAACGCCCTGGTGTTCGGCGCGCTGGCCGGCTTCATCTTCAACCCCGGCGGCCTGGTCAACTCGATGCTCGCCCCCTTCGGCGTCACCGACCCGCCGGAGTGGCTCGCCCGGGAGAACCTGTTCCCCCTGATCATGCTGACGGTCATCGTCATGCAGACCGGCTACTACACCACGATCATCATGGCCGGCGTCGACCGGATCCCCGTTGACTACTTCGAGGTGTGCGCCCTGTCCGGGGCCAACGGGTGGCAGACGCTCCGCCACGTGATCCTCCCGCTCACGTGGGACGTGTTCGGCACCTGCGCCGTGCTGTGGACCATCTCCTCGATCAAGATCTTCGAGATCATCTGGGTCTTCGGCGGCTCCAGCGGGGCGGGCATTCCGCCCACTACCAGCTGGACCGTGGCCGTCTACACCTATGTGACCGCCTTCTCGGGCCAGTCGACCCCCGCCTACGGCGCGGCGACGGCGTCCGCGATCGTCTCCCTCCTCCTCATTTCCGTCCTCGTTCTGCTGCTCCGCCGGGTTATGCGGCGCGAGTCGGTGGAGTTCTAGGAGAACCGCCATGACCGCAAGCACCAGCATCACCCTTCCCGCCGAAGCAGTGGCGGCAATCCCCGATCCCACCAAGAAGCCCAAGCGTCGCGGTGGCGGCAGCGTGGGCCTCAAGCCCGAGATGACGCCCGGCCGCGTGGTCGGCATCACCTTTATGTGGCTCGTCGTCGCCGTCAGCGTCCTCATGCTGATCTGGATCATCACCCAGTCGCTCCGCGACACCCGCTCGATCCTGGACTCGCCGTTCGGCTTGCCCGACACGCTCCACGTCGAGAACTGGTCCACGGCCTGGACGGTGGGCGAGTTCGGTCTCGCTACCTTCAACAGCCTGGTCACCGCGATCGTCAGCTCGGTCCTCACCGTGCTGGTGGCCGCCATGGCCGCCTACTACCTGGGCCGCGTCGACACCCGCATCACCCGGTTCCTCAGCAGCTACTTCGTGCTGGGCCTCGGCATCCCCGTCCAAGTCATCCTGATCCCGCTGTTCATCATGCTGAACGCGGCCTACCTGACCGACAGCCTGATCGGCCTCAACATCGTCTACGTCGGGGTCTCCATGCCGTTCACGGTGTTCCTGCTGATCGCCTTCTTCCGGTCGATCCCGGCCGAGGTCGAAGAAGCCGCGGCGATCGACGGGGCGTCCGCGTGGCGCACCATGTGGACGATCGTCATGCCGCTGGCCAAGGGCGGCATCCTCACGGCGTTCATCCTCCAGGTCATCTCGCACTGGAACGAGACGCTGCTGGCGATGACCCTGCTCACCACCACGAGCAAGTACACGCTGCCGCTGGCCCTGATCTCGTTCATCCAGCAGCAGACCTACTCCGGCGCCGACTGGGGCGGCCTGTTCGCGGGCATCTGCATCGTGGTGCTGCCCATGCTGGCCATGTACATGGTGGTCGGCCGTCGCCTCACCGAGGGTCTGACGATGGGCATGGGCAAGTGACCAACCTGCTCGTGATCATCGCCGACCAGTTCCGGGCCCAGTGCCTGGAACCGGACGGCGACCCGGTCCGCACGCCGACGCTGGACGCCCTGGCCAACCAGGGCGTCCGGCTCCGGCAGGCGGTCAGCTCCTACCCGGTCTGCAGCCCGCACCGCGGCATGCTGATGACCGGCGAGTCGCCGCAGGACAACGGCGTGTGGCTCAACGTCAACGACTCCACCCGGCCGCTCGGCGTGGGCCTGGCGGATGGGGTCACCTCGTGGGCGCAGGTCCTCACCGACGCCGGGTACGCCACCGGCTGGATCGGCAAGTGGCACCTGCAGTCGCCCGTGGCCGAGGACGAGATCTACGGCGAGGGCCGCCGCGCCGACGACGGCAAGGTCTGGGACGCCTGGTCCCCGCCCGAGGACCGCCTCGGCTTCACCCACTGGTACTCCTACGGGTGTAACGACAACCACCTGCGCCCCCACTACTGGGCCACCAACGACCCCCGCGAGGGGGGCGTCTGGGTCGACCAGTGGTCGGCCGAGCACGAGACCGACAAGGCCATCGAGATGCTCGGCGAGTTCGCCGGCAACCCGTTCGCGCTGGTGGTGTCGTGGAACCCGCCGCACCCGCCGTTCGAGATGCTGCCCCACGGCGTCCACCCGCACCTGGCGGACGGGGCGTCGCTGCTGAACCGGCCCAACGTGACCGACGACATCCGCGCCGAAGCCGAACGCGTGGCCCCCCTGTACTTCACGGCCGTCGAGGAGATCGACGCCCAACTGGCACGCCTGCTGGCCCGCCTCGACGAGCTGAACCTGCGTGACGACACGGTTGTGATGTTCACCTCCGACCACGGCACCCAGCTGGGCAGCCATGGCCTGATCGCCAAGAACGTGCCGTTCCAGGAGTCCATGCTGATCCCCTGCGTCGTGGCCCACCCCGGCCTGCCCGCGGGCAGCACGGTCGACGTCCTGCTCGGCTCGCTCGACTTCGCCCCCACCCTGCTGGGGCTCGTCGGCCACGGCGACTTGGTCCCGGACCGGTTCCAGGGCGACGACCTGTCCGGCGTGATCCGCGGGCTGGAGCCGGCGGACGAGTCCCGCGCCGTCCCGTTCTTCCGCTTCACGGCCGAGCCGGACGCCTACCAGGCGCGCGGCCTGCGCACGGCCCGGCACCTGTGGGTGCTGGCGACCGAGGCCGGCGCCACGACCCGCACCTGCCACGACGTGATCGCTGACCCCTTCCAGCTCGACCCGGTGACCGACCCCGAGCTGGACCGCGAGCTGTCAGGGCGCCTTCAGGCCCTGCTGGCCGACCTCGGTCACCCCTGGCCACCGCTGGACGACTGGATCGGAGCCCTGCCATGACCTTCACCGCCGCCGCCCCGGGCGCCGCCTCCGCCGAGGTGGTGGACCGCATCCCGAGGGTCGCGACCCCGCCGACGACGACACCGGTCACGCCGCGCGTGGTCGCCCACGACCTGAACCCCTCGCTGTTCGACCAGCTCTACCCGCACGGCACCGGGGCGGACGCCGACGGCGTCCGGCTGGTCGACGTGCGCCGGGACGCGTCGGGCATCGCGGACGCCGAAGTGCTGGTCACCGGGTGGGGCAGCACCCCGCTGACGCCAGACTTCGTGCGCGCGCACGCCCCGCGCCTGAAGCTGGTCGTCCACACGGGCGGCTCGGTGCGCGACATCTTCCCCCGCGCGTTGTACGACCAAGGCCTGCGCGTGTCGGCCCAGGCGGCCACGAACGCCGCACCCGTCGCCCAGTTCGCGACGGCGGTCATCGTCTTGGCGCTGAAGAAGGCGTTCCTGCACCGCGAGCGTTACCGCACGGACCGGCACCGCGCGCGCGAGCTGTTGACCGACACCACGCTGGGGCTGTACCGCCGCCCTGTCGGCGTGGTCGGCGCGTCGCAGATCGGCAGGCTCGTGATCGAGAACCTGGTCGCCATGGGCGCCCGCGTGCTCCTGTACGACCCCTTCGTCGGGCCCGATGAGGCGGCTCGCCTGGGCGTCGAGCTGGTCGACGACCTGTGCAGCCTGGCGGCGTCCGTCGACCTGCTGAGCATCCACGCCCCGCTGCTGGACTCGACCCGGCACATGATCGACGCCGGCGTCCTGGCCTGCCTGAACGACGACGCCATCGTCGTCAACACGGCCCGCGGCGCCATCGTGGACGAGGACGCGCTGGTCGCGGAGCTCATCACCGGACGCCTCAGCGCCGTCCTCGACGTGACCTACCCGGAGCCCCCCGCGCCGGATTCGCCCTTGTGGACGCTGCCCAACGTGTTCCTGACGCCGCACCTGGCCGGCGCGCTGGGCACCGAGGTGTCGATGCTCGGGGACGCCGCGTGGGGCGAGGTCCGGCGCTGGCTGCGCGGCGAGCCGCTGGTGCACGAACTGGCGCCGGAGGTCTTCGACTCTCGCGCGTGAACCCGCCCGTGAGGGGCCCGTTAGGGTAAGGCCATGCGCGGAGTGTTCGTGGTGTTCGAGGGCGGCGACGGCACCGGCAAGTCGACCCAGGCCCGCCTGCTGGCCGACTGGCTGAACGCGTCGGGCCGCGAGGCAGTCCTCACCCACGAGCCCGGCGAGGGCGAGGTGGGCCGGCGCATCCGCGAGCTGCTGCTCGACCCCGCCACCGGCGACCTGTCGCCCCGCGCCGAGGCGCTGCTCTACTGCGCCGACCGCGCCCAGCACGTCGACACGATGATCCGCCCGGCGCTGGAGCGCGGCGCCGTGGTGGTGTGCGACCGCTACGTCGACTCGACGCTGGCCTACCAGGGCGCCGGCCGCGTGCTCGACCTCGACGAGTTGGAGCCCCTGGTGTGGTGGGCGGCCGGACGCCTACGGCCCGATCTCACGGTCCTGCTCGACCTGGCCCCGCACGCCGGCCTGGCCACCATCGCCGAGCGCGATCGGCTGGAGGCGGCCGACGACGCGTTCCACGAGCGCACCCGTGACGGCTTCCTCGACCTGGCTGCGCGCGAGCCGGAGCGGTACCTGGTGCTGCCGGCGCGAGAGCCGGTCACCGTGGTGCAGGAGGCCGTCCGTCACCGGCTGGCGCCGCTGCTGTCCGGCGAGGGGCACGACGCGGAGATCGGACGCCGCAACCTCTGGTCCGCCTTGTTCGACCCCGAGGCGCCCTTGTCGGTGCCGCCCGGCACGATGAAGCCATGAGCGCCTCCGCCACATCGCGCCCGGCAGCGGTGGCGTCGGGGGTCTGGGCCGACCTCGTGGGCCAGGAGCGCGCGGTGGCGTCGCTGCGGCGCGCGGTGGCGGGGGAGTCGCACGCGATGACCCACGCCTGGCTGATCACCGGCCCACCGGGGTCGGGGCGGTCCAACGCGGCGCGCGCCTTCGCGGCCGCCCTGCAGTGCGACCGGGGTGGCTGCGGGGCGTGCCACGCCTGCACGACGGCGTTGTCCGGGGCGCACCCCGACATCACGCTCGTGCGCACCGAGCAGCTGAGCATCGGGGTCGACGACGTCCGCGAGCTGGTGCGGCGGGCCGCCATGCAGCCCACGCTGGGCCGTCACCAGGTGCTGGTCGTCGAGGACGCCGACCGGGTCACCGAGCGCGGCGCGGACGCCCTGCTCAAGGCCATCGAGGAGCCCGCCCGGCGCACGGTGTGGCTGCTGTGCGCGCCGACCCCCGACGACGTGATCGCCACCATCCGGTCGCGGTGTCGGCACGTGCAGCTGGTGACGCCGCGGGAAGAGGCGATCGCGGCGCTGCTGGTCGGCCGCGACGGCGTCCCCGAGGAGCTGGCCGCCCACGCCGCCCGCGTCGCCCAGGGCCACATCGGCCGGGCCCGGGCGCTGGCCCGCAACGAGGACGCCCGGCGCCGCCGCATCGAGGTGCTGCGCATCCCCGCCCGACTCGTCACGCTGGGGGAGTGCCTCCAGGCGGCGGCCAACCTCGTGGCGACCGCGGCCGAGGAGGCCGCCCACGTCACGGCGGAGCTGGACGTCCGCGAGCGCGCCGAGTTGTCGGCGTCGCTGGGGGTGGGGTCGACCGGCGTCCGGCCGCGGCACGCCGCCGCCGCGCTGAAGGAGCTGGAGGACCAGCAGAAGGCCCGCGCCAAGAGGCTGCAGCGCGACGCCCTCGACCGGGTGCTGACCGAGCTGACCGGCTACCACCGCGACGTGCTGGCGCTGCAGACGGGCGCGACGCAGCGCCTGATCAACGCCGACATCGCGCCCGACCTCCGCGCCCGCGCCCGCCAGACCACCCCCGAGCAGACCGTGGCCCGCCTCGACGCGATCCTGGAGTGCCGCGAGGCGCTGGAGACCAACGTCGCCCCCCAGCTGGCCATGGAGTCGCTGATGATCAGCCTGCACACCGCCTGAGGGCAGGCCGGCCGAACCGCCGTGTCGCTGCACCCGATCGCCCGGAGCCTTTGCGAGCATGGGACTGTCTCATCGCCACCAGCAAAGGACTTCCCCTCATGGCCGAGCACCGCACCGACGAGCGCGACCCGCGCGACGACGCCCGCGACCCGTGGCAGGAGGAGGTCGCCTCGAGCCCCGAGACGGCCGGCGACGACCGCCTCGCCGACGAACCCGGCCCGGCGTTCTGGGCCAACCGCGAGGACCCCGAGCCGGACGCCGCCGACATCGCCCCCGAGCCCGAGGTGAACGAGGCCGTGCGCGCCGAGCGCGAGCGTCTGGTCGCCGAGCGCGCGGCCCGCAAGGAGGCCAGGCTCAGCGCGCTGAACCCGCCCCCGCCGCCGGTAGTGCCGGTGGCGGCGCCGGCCGGGTCGCCCGTGGCGGCGGTCGCTTCCGTCCCCGCCGAGCCGGTCGTCGTCACACGCCGCTCCACCGACGCCTTCGCCGGGGCGCTCGGGTTGTTCCTACTGCGCCTCGTGGTGGCCGCGATCATCGGCGTCCACGGCGTCAACAAGCTGCTCAACCTGCCGGCGACCACCGAGACGCTGCAGAACACGATCTTGCCCGCCCCGTCGATCCTCGCGATCGTCGTGGGGGCGGCCGAGGTGGCGATCGCCATCGCATTGCTTTTCGGCCTGCTCACGCGGGTGGCCGGGTTCGGCCTGATCCTCGTTGCGGGGGGCGCGCTAGCCTTCGTGCTGTGGGGACCGTGGTCGCCGTTCCGCCCGGGCCAGGCGGGCTTCACCGGGGAGCTCGAGTTGCTGCTCGCGGCCGTCGGGGTGTTGTTCCTGCTGGTCGGTGGGGGCGGCTGGTCGGTCGATCGGGGCTTCCGCGCGCGGCGCGCGGCCGACAAGGCGGCCCGCGCGGCCGGCTGAGCCTCTGGTCGCCCCGGGCCGGCCACCGGTGGGTGGCGTGGGCGTTGACGCTGCTGGTGCTGGCCGGCTGCGGCGCCGTCCCGCCCGCGCCCACCGCGCCCACCGCGCCGACGCCGACGCCGACGCAGGAGGCTGCAGAGGCCGGTCCGTTGAGCCGCTTCACCGCCCAGAAGGTGACGTGGATGCCTTGCGACGAGGGCGAATGCGCCGACGTCGAGGTGCCGCTCGACTACGCCGATCCCGGCGGGGCCACGCTGCGGCTGGCGGTGGCGCGCGAGGTCGCCACGAAGCGGCCGCGCCTGGGCGTCCTGTTCATCAACCCAGGCGGGCCGGGGGCGTCCGGGCGTTCGTTCGCGACCTGGTTCGACACGACGGGCCTGGAGGGCTACGACGTCGTCGGCTGGGACCCGCGCGGGGTGGAGGCGTCCGAGGGCGTCACCTGCCTCACGGGCGCCGAGGCGGACGCCTTCCTGGCGCTGGACCCCTCGCCGGACTCCGCGGTCGAACGCGATGCCCTCGCCGAGGGCTCCCGCCGGTTCGGAGCCGCGTGCCGGGCTCAGGCGGGGACGTTGCTCGACCACCTCTCCGTCGCGGACTCCGCGCGCGACCTCGACGTCCTGCGCGCCGTGCTGGGCGAGGAGAGGCTCACCTATTACGGGGCGTCCTACGGCAGCGCGCTGGGGGCGGTCTACGCCGGGCTCTTCCCCGAGCGCGTCGGACGCCTCGTCCTCGACGCGGGCGTGAGCCCCGACGTGCCGCCGGTGGTCTCGCAATCGGTCGGCTTCGACCGGGCGCTGGCCCGGTTCGCGGCGTGGTGCGACGCGCAGAGGTGCCCGGCCGCCAAAGGAGCGCAGGCGCGGGTCGAGGCCCTGTTGAACCGCCTGGACGCCGCGCCGTTGCGGGTCGGCGATCGTCTGCTCACCCAGGGGCTGGCGGCCAGCGGGGTGGCGTCGTTCCTGTACGGCGGCAAGCGCCTGTGGCCGTTCCTGGGCCGGGCCGTCCAGGCGGCCGAGGCGGGCAACGGGGCGCTGCTGCTCACGGCGTCCGACGAGCTGAACGGACGCCGCGCCGACGGCAGCTACGGGGGGCTCCTCGGGTCGTTCCTGGCGTCGTCCTGCGCGGACGGCCCGCGGCTGACCCGGGCGGAGGCCGACGCGCGCTGGGCGTCCGACCGTGCCGCCGCGCCCGTCTTCGGCTACCACTACGGTCCCGCCTACACGTGCATCGACTGGCCTTCGCCCGCCGCCCCGGCGCCGGTGGTGCGCGGCGGCGGGACGACCCCGCCCGTCGTGGTGATCGGGGGCGAGGGAGACCCCGCCACGCCGTACGAATGGTCGGTGGCGCTGGCCGACGCCTTGGCGTCCGGGGTGCTCGTCACCCGGGCCGGCGAGGGACACGTCAGCTACGGCACCGGGTCGTCCTGCGTGGACGCCGTGGTGCGGCGGTATCTCTCCGGGGGCGTCGTGCCCGCGGACGGGACCCGGTGCTGACGCCCGGCGGCGCCAGTTTCTCGCGTGCGACGCAGATCGCTATAGTGTGGACGGCCCGCGAGGGCCGCGCCACCTTAGCTCAGTCGGTAGAGCGACGCTCTCGTAAAGCGTAGGTCTGGGGTTCGATTCCCCAAGGTGGCTCCATTGTTCTGACAACGGGCGATGCCCGATTCGATCGCCACAGCCCCGCATCCGGATGACCTGATTGTCTCCTTCGCAGGTCGAACGGATCGAACCCGATCTGGGTGCGTGAGCGCGCGCTCAGTCGCACGTTGTGCGGTCGTGACCGGGCATAAGGTGCTACTGAGTGCCCACTCACTCCCGGGGGCGCCTCGTCGATGAACCACGATGGGCACTCCATCCCCTTGGGAACCTTGATCGGGATGGGAGTCTGGCGGGCAGCAGCGTCACGGGCCGGATGACACGGCGCACGCCCCGGGGTCGAAGCTTCACAGCAGTGCGTGCACGCGCCGCGCGACGGCACGCAGCATGGTCACACCGTCGTGATAGCGCTCGATCTCCTCCAGCGTGCTGGGGTCGATCTCCCAGAACGACCCCTCCTCCTTCATCACCCAGGCGACGTCGCCGTTCACGGCCAGGAACAGCGACCGCTGCGGCCGATGCCCGCGCAGGCGGGCCGCCTCGCGCTCCAGGTTGTAGGCCAGGCAGCCGTCCGGACCACGCGGCGCGGTGGCGGCCGGATCGCCGGTCAGGTCGGCGTCCACGCCGAGCACGCGCCGGGACGCCAGGCTGAACCCGTTGCACTCGGCCAGGAACGCCTCGTAGCACCCCGGCAGGAGCAGCCCGAGCTGCCGGCGCACGGCCTCCCGCAGCGCACGGATCGCGGCGGGGCCGGCCGGGGCGCGCACCACGTCATCGTCCCCGCGCGCCCGGCTGCGCAGGGTGGCGAGTTCGGCGGCGTAGGTGCCCATGCGCCGCATCGTAAGCGCGCCCGGACGCCGAAACGACGACCGGTTACAAGGCGGGAACACGATTGGAACATCGACCGCGGACGGCCGTCAGCGCAGCTTCCAGGCCCTGAACAGGGTGGCCAGCGGCGTCCCGAACGCCTGGCCCTGGCCGCGCAGCATGCCGGGGATGAACTCCGAGGGCGGCGGATGGCCGGGCAGGTCCGCGAGGTAGGCCGAATGGGCCTCCAGGGACGCCACGGCGGCGGCCACGTCGGCGTCCGACACCTCGACGCCGTGGGTCGGCCGGTCGGAACCGCCGACGAGCAGCCAGGTCGTGCCCCACTTGGGCAGCCCCTCGTCGCGGGCGAGCTCACGGAATACCCAGGTGTTGTCGGCGTCCCGGATGGCGTCCAGGGTGGCCAGGCCGGCGGCCCGGTGGTCGGCCTGGTTGAGGCCCCAGGGCGCCTCCACGTCCCACGCGCCGGTGACGACGGCGTCCGGACGGAACGCCCGGATCTCGCGCGCGATGTCGCGGCGCAGCTCAAGGGTGGGCAGAAGCATGCCGTCCGGGTGGTCCAGGATGCGCAACCACGTCACGCCCACCGCGTCGCAGGCGGCGCGTTGCTCGGCCGCGCGCAGCGGCCCCACCTCCTCGGGCCGCCGCTGCATGCCGGCCTCGCCGCTGGTCAGCAGCAGGTATCCGACCTCGACGCCCTGGCGCACCCACCTCGCGACGGCCGCCGACATGCCGTACTCCATGTCGTCCGGATGGGCCACCACGCACAGCACGCGGCTGAAGTCGTCGTCCGGCAGCACCTGAAGGGCGGTCTGACTCATGGGCGCCACGGTAGGCCAGGGGGCGTCCGGACGCCAGGGTGAGACGGGGAGAAGGTAACGGTGCGATTACACCTTGATTCCAGGTCGACCTTCTCGCCGTCCAGATGTCGAGTTCCGTCGGGTCGGCCCCCTACAGTTGCGCCCACCACACGCCGGGGAGGGGACCTCGGAGGGTGTGCCACAAGGAGGACATGTCGTGACCAATCGTCGAATCGCCATCGCGGGTATCGCGGGCCTGCTCGCCGCCTCGATGGCCCTGACCGGCTGCGGCTCTCGCAACGCCGAGCCGTCCGCAACCACCGGAGCCAAGAAGGTGGTGAAGATCGGGCTGATCGCACCGTTGTCGGGCGGTCTGTCCGCCATGGGCACCGGCATGCGCAACTCGGTCGATCTCGCCGTCAAGCAGGCCAACGCGAAGGGGACCATCCCGGGTTGGGAGATCCAGTTCGTTGCCGAGGATGACCAGGCGTCGCCCGACGCCGGCAAGAACGCCGCCACCAAGCTCACCGGTGACAAGGACGTCATCGGTGTCGTCGGCCCGCTGAACTCCTCGGTCGGGCAGGCCATCCAGCCGATTCTCGAGTCCGCGGGCATCCCGCTGGTCTCGCCGGCCAACACCAACCCGACCCTGACCAAGGGCGCCGACCTGACGGCCCCGAAGCGGGCCTACACCACGTACTTCCGCACCTGCACCACCGATGACGTGCAGGGGCCGTTCGCGGCGAAGTACCTGCTCGACTCCGGCATCAAGCAGGTCGCGACCGTCCACGACAAGAAGGCGTACGGCCAGGGCCTCGTGACGGCCTTCGCCGACGCGTTCACCAAGGGCGGCGGCACGGTCGTGGCGGCCGAGACGATCAACCCGGACGACAAGGACTTCTCGGCGGTGGTCACCAAGATCAAGAACGCCGGCCCGAAGGCCCTCTACTACGGCGGCGAGTACCCGCAGTCGGGTCCGCTCAGCCAGCAGATGAAGAACGCCGGGCTGAACATCCCGCTCATGGGTGGCGACGGCATGTACGACAAGGCCTACATCGAGCTCGCCGGCGCGGGCTCCGCCGGAGACCTCGCCACCTCGGTGGGCGCCCCCGCCGAGACCCTGGCGTCCGCCAAGTCGTTCATCGAGGCCTACAAGGCGGGTGGCTACAAGGAGGACTACAGCGCTTATGGCACCTACGCCTACGACGCCGGCCAGGCCATCATCGAGGCCCTGAAGGTCAGCCTCGCGAGCGCCACCGATGTTGCGTCCGCCAAGAAGGCCACGGTCACGGCGCTCGGCAAGGTCAGCTTCGCCGGCGCTTCGGGCCAGGTCGCCTTCGACCAGTACGGCGACTCCACGTCCCGCGTCCTGACCGTGTACAAGGTCGAGGCCGGCAAGTGGGTCCCGGCCAAGACGGAGGACTTCAAGTAGTCGACCAAGGGTGGGCCCCGGACTCGTTCCGGGGCCCACCCCGGCCGTCCACCACCCGTGGAGGCGCTGGGTCGTTTCGGGCCGGTCCGCCTCGCGGCCGGCCCGTCCCCTTGTCACAGAAGGAGCCCGATGGACCTGTTCGCCCAACAGCTGGTCAACGGCCTGAGCCTCGGCGCGCTGTACGCGTTGATCGCGGTCGGCTACACGGTGGTGTACGGCATCGTCCAGCTCATCAACTTCGCCCACGGCGAGATCTTCATGATCGGCGCGTTCGGCTCCTACACCACCTGGATCCTGCTCGGATCCCCCACCAACCTCTCGCCCGGCTTCGCCTTCGGCGTCCTGATGCCGGCGATGATGCTCGGCGGCGTCGTCACCGCGGTCGGCACCGCGCTGCTGATGGAGCGGTTCGCCTACCGGCCGCTGCGCAGCGCCCCCCGCCTGGCGCCCCTGATCTCGGCGATCGGCATCTCGATCGGCCTCCAGGAGGTCGTCCGCCTGTTCTACGGGCGCATCCCCGGCTTTCCCGACAGCCGTCGCGCCATCCCCTTCCCCGTCATCGACGGGTTCACCGGCAAGTCCTGGCAGTTCGGCGGCGTCACCGTCCAGTACTCGGCCGCCTTCACCCTCATCGCGCTGGCCATCTGCACCACGCTGCTGTGGTGGTTCGTGAACAAGACCCGCATGGGCCGCGCCATGCAGGCCACCAGCCAGGACGCCGACACCTCGCGCCTGATGGGTATCAACGTCGACCGGGCGATCGCCACGGCGTTCGCCGTCGGCGCCGCGCTGGCCGCCGTCGCGGGCATGGCGCACGGGCTGCGCTACAACAACATCGACTTCCAGATGGGCTTCATGGCCGGCATGAAGGCGTTCACCGCGGCCGTCCTGGGCGGCATCGGCAACGTCAACGGCGCCGTGGTCGGCGGGCTCGTGCTCGGGGTGGTCGAGGCGTTCGCCACGACCTACATCCCCGGGCAGTTCGGCAGTTCAGCCTGGAAGGACGTGTGGGCCTTCGCCATCCTCATCCTCGTGCTCGTGTTCAGACCCCAGGGCCTGTTGGGCGCCAAGGTGGTGGACCGCGCATGAGCCGCCTCGACCTCTCCGCCCTCCATCGGCACGCCCGCGTGGGTCGGTACGCGGCCCTGGCCGGGGCCGTCCTGCTGCTCGTGGCGCCGTTCCTGGCCTGGGCCTACCGCCGCGATGCTCTCGACGACCTGACCCAGTACGGCTACCCGTCCACGCTGCAGCTGTTCGCCCTCGTGCTGGCCCTGTGCCTGGCCGCGTGCCTGGTCGGGCCGCTGCTGTGGCCCCGCATCGCCGGACGCCGTGCGCGCCGGCTGTTCGCCTTCGACCGCGGGGCCCGCGCGGCCGCGTTGGCGTCCCTGGCCCTGATCGTCGTCATGATCGCCGCGATCGCGCTCGCCCTGGGCGGGCTGGTCGCCCTCGAGCCGGGTGCCTGGGTCGCGTTCGCGGGCGCCCTGCTCGCCGTCGGCGGCACGGCCACTTTCCCGGAGGGCCCCGACCCGGCGCTGCGCACCTTGCGGACGCCGTCCTGGGCGCAGATCCTCGGGCTGGTGGCCGCGGTCTCGTTCGTGCTGTTCGCCGCCGCCTACGGGCTCGGCCAGGAGGACCCCGGCGTCTTCATCTCGTTCGCGGCCTTCCTCGGCGGCCTGGTCTACGTCGCCGCGCGGGTGGGGGTGATGGGCTGGCTGTCCACGGCGTCCGCCCAGAACCGCCGGGTGATGACGCTCGCGGCGTTCGTCGTGGCGTTCGCGTTCCCGTTCACCCAGGACGGCTCGGACGCGAACATGTCCATCGCGGTCAGCGTCCTGCTGTTCGCCGCCACGGCGATGGGCCTCAACATCGTCGTGGGCCTCGCGGGTCTGCTCGACCTCGGCTACATCGCGTTTCTGGGCGCGGGCGCGTTCACAGGCGCCGTGCTCAGCGAGTCGGCCTTCTCGACGATCGGCTGGAATCCGCCGTTCCCGGTGGTCATGCTCGTCGCCGGGTGCATCTCGGCCCTGCTGGGGCTGGTGATCGGCTCGCCCACGCTGCGGGTCTCGGGCGACTACCTGGCCATCGTCACGCTGGCGTTCGGCGAGATCTTCCGCATCACGATGAACAACCTTGACGGCGTCGACGGTCCCAACATCACGCGCGGCTCGAACGGCATCCCGGCGATCCCGAACCTGAACTTCTTCGGGTTCGATTTCGGCGCCACCCACGACATTCTCGGGGTGACCATCGGCCGGTTCGCCAACTACTACTGGCTGCTGTTGCTGGTGCTCGGGCTGATCATCTTGGTGTTCACGCACCTGAACCACAGCCGCATCGGACGCGGCTGGGTGGCGATCCGCGAGGACGAGCGGGCGGCCGAGGCCATGGGCGTCAACGTGTTCGGGCTCAAGCTGCTGGCTTTCGCCGGCGGCGCCTTCCTGGCCGGCGTCGCCGGCTCGGTGAAGGCGCACGTGGACGTGTCGGTCACGCCCGACCAGTACGTGTTCATGGAGTCCGCATTCCTCGTCGCCGGCATCGTGCTGGGCGGCATGGGCACGGTCGGCGGCGTCCTGATCGGCGCGTCCATCCTGAAGCTGCTGCCCGAGAAGCTGCGGTTCTTCGACGACTACCGGCTGCTGCTGTTCGGCGTCCTGCTGATTGTCATGATGCGGTTCCGTCCCGAGGGCCTGCTGCCCGACGAGCGGCGCCAGTTGGAGTTCCACGCCGACGACGAGGAGTTGGCCGAGGAGGTCGGCCACGACGTGGAGGCTCACATCGTGCCCTCGCTGGCCGGGGCCCAGCCGCCCGAGCTGAAGGGGGAGTCCCGATGACCGCCACGCACGTTTCCCGGCCGGACGCCGCGGCGTCCACCGCCCTGCTGCTCGCCCAGGAGGTGACCATGCAGTTCGGCGGCCTGACCGCCGTCAACAAGGTCAGCCTCCAGATCGAGGCCGGCGAGATTCTCGGCCTGATCGGCCCGAACGGGGCGGGCAAGACCACGTTCTTCAACTGCCTCACCGGCATGTACCAGCCCACGTCGGGCCAGGTCACGTTCGACGGCGAGGTGCTGCCGCCCAAGCCGCGCGAGGTGGCCAAGGCGGGCGTGGCGCGCACGTTCCAAAACATCCGGCTGTTCCAGAACATGACCGCCCTGGAGAACGTCATGGTGGCCCGCTACTGCCGCACGAAGACCAACGCGCTGGAGGCCATCCTGCGGCTGCCGCGGCACCGGCGCGAGGAGGCCGAGACTCGCCGCATCGCGAGCGAGTGGCTCGAGTTCGTCGGGCTGGGCACGTCCGGCGACCTGCTGAGCCGCAACATGCCGTACGGCGACCAGCGGCGCCTGGAGATCGCCCGGGCGCTGGCCCTGGAGCCCAAGCTGTTGCTGCTGGACGAGCCGACCGCCGGCATGAACCCGCAGGAGACGCGCGAGGCCGAGGCGCTGATCACCCGCATCCGCGACCTCGGCATGGCGGTGCTGGTCATCGAGCACGACATGAGGTTCATCTTCAGCCTGTGCGACCGGGTGGTCTGCCTGGTGCGCGGTGAGGTGTTGATCGACGGCTCGCCCGACGAGGTCCAGAACGACCCGCGGGTCATCGAGGCCTACATCGGCGCGCCGGTGGAGAACCCCAACGCCGTGCCGGAACCGCCGGCCGACCTGGGCACGCTGAACCCGAGCCGGCCGATCCTGGAGTTCCCGCCGAACGCGGCGAACCCCCTGGGTGGCCGTCTCCACAAGCGAGGGGAGCGCGATGCTTGAGATCAAGGACCTGGTGGTCGCCTACGGGCGCGTCCAGGCGGTGAAGGGCATCAGCTTCAGCGTGGAGGAGGGCCAAGTCGTCTCCCTGCTCGGCACCAACGGCGCCGGCAAGACGACGACGCTGCGGACAATCTCCGGCCTGCTCAAACCCGTCTCGGGTGAGATCTGGTTCCGCGGCAAGCGGCTGGACGGCGTCCCGGCGCACGAGATCGTCACGCTCGGCATCGCGCATTCCCCCGAGGGGCGGCGACTGTTCCCGCGCATGAGCGTCGAGGACAACCTGCTGCTGGGGGCGTACACGCGGCGCGACCACGCGGGCATCAAGTCGGACCTGGACCGCATCTACACCTTGTTCGGAGTGCTGGGCGAGCGCCGCCAGCAGGCGGCGGGCCTGTTCTCCGGCGGCGAGCAGCAGATGCTGGCCATCGGGAGGGCCATGATGAGCCACCCGAAGCTGCTCATGCTGGACGAGCCGTCCATGGGCCTGTCGCCGATCATGACGACCACGATCATGAACACCATCCGCGACCTGCAGGCCGAGGGCACGACGATCCTGCTCGTCGAGCAGAACGCCCAGGCCGCCCTGGCGTTGTCCGACCGCGGGTACGTGCTCGAGGTGGGGCACATCATGTTCTCCGACACAGGCGCCGCCCTGCTCGAGGACGACCGCGTCAAGCGCACCTACCTGGGCGTCGACGTCTGATCACGCACCACCCCGGTTGCCGACCGGGCTACCGTGGGGGTATGCAGCGAATCCTGCGCGGTGTGGTCCTCGCCCTGTTCACGGTCCTGCTCGTCGCGATCGCCCCCCAGGCGGCGTCCGCGGACGACACGCCCTCGTCGTGGCGCATCGACCGCTACGACGTCGTCGCCCGCACCGACACGTCCGGGACGACCACGGTGACCCTCAACTTCGACTTCAACTTCGGCAACGACTCGGGCCACGGACCGTTCGTCACGTTGCCAGAACGTCAGGGGGTCGCCGACAACCCCGACGTGTGGCGCATGCTCGACGTGAAGCTCGGGGCGGTGACCTCGAACACGGGGGCGCCGACCACGGTGCTGCAGACGCACGAGGACGGCGTCCTGGTCATCCGCATCGGCGACGAGAACCGCACGGTGCGCGGCGTCCAGAGCTACACCGTCACGTACACGATCCGCGGGCTGATCGCGCCGCGGCACGCGGTCAGCGGCCTGGACGAGTTCAACTGGAACGTCGTGGGCACCGGCTGGCAGGTGCCGCTGCGCAACGTCACGGCGACGGTGACCGGCCCGGCCCCGATCGAGAAGACCGCCTGCTTCTGGGGCGACGGGTTCACCAACACGTGCCAGGCCTCGGCCACCGGCGCCACGGCCACGTACACCCGCTCTCAGCTGGGACGCGGTGAGGGCATGCAGGTCGTGGCCGGCTTCCCCGCGGGCACGTTCACGGGCGCCGAGCCGCGCTACGAGAAGCGCTACCACGTCGGCAACATGTTCCCGGTCACCCCGCTCTCCGGGGGGCTCGCCGCCGCGCTGGGCGTGCTCGGCGTCGGGGCGGTCCTCGTCCGCACGCGTCGCTCCGCGCGCGACGAGGTCTACCTGGGCCTGACCCCCGGCGTCCGGCCGGCCCCGGGTCAGCAGGCCGCCGTCGGACGGGCCGCCGTGGACGCCCCGGTGGCCGTGGCCTTCACCCCTCCCAAGGGCGCCCGGCCCGGGGAGATCGGGGTGCTGCAGGACGCGTCCGCGGACAACGTCGACGTCACCGCCACGATCATCGACCTCGCGGGCCGCGGGCACTTCCAGATCGTGGAGGCGGGCGACGATGTGTGGCGGTTCGTGAGACGCGGCGGCGCGCACGACCAGGTCACCGAGGCCGAGGACCACGTCCTGGATACTCTGTTCAAGCACGGCCCCCAGGTGACCACCGACGAGCTGCGCGACCGGTCCTACCACAACCTGCTGCCCGGCACGCGCACGCGGCTCTACAACCGGGTCACCCGCGAGCTGCGCTGGTTCAAGAACAGCCCCACCGTGACCCACACGCTGGCCGTCATGGGCGGCCTTGCGCTGCTGGTGCTCGGGGTGATGGTGGGGTTCATCCTCGGCGCGTGGCTCGGGCTGGGCATCGCGGGGCTGGGCGTGGCGGCGACCGGGCTGGCCGTGCTGGTCCAGTCGGGCAAGTTCGGACGCCGCACCGCCGAGGGGTCGGCGGTCCTCGCCGAGTCGAAGGGGTTCGAGCTGTACCTGCGTACGGCCGAGGCCGACCAGATCCGGTTCGAAGAGGGCATCGACGTCTTCAGCCGCTACCTGCCGTACGCCATCGTGTACGGCGTGGCCGAGCGGTGGGCGAAGCTGTTCGCCGACCTCGCCGCGCAGGGGATGTACCAGCCGACCGACTGGTACGTGGGCCGGTACGGCTACTTCGACGGCTACCTGTTCGCGCACAGCCTGAACAACCTGTCTCACGGGCTGTCCGACTCGATGCAGTCCGCCGTGCAGGCGCAGACCGCGGCCACGTCGGGATCCAGCGGAGGCTCGGGCTTCGGCGGCGGCGGCGGCTTCGGCGGCGGGGGTGGCGGCGGCTGGTGACGCCGCGCGCGCCCCGGCCTAAGGTGGGCGAATGTGCCGCAACATCCGCCCGCTGTTCAACTTCGAGCCGCCCGCCTACCCGGACGAGCTGCACGAGGCCGCGCTGCAGTACGTCCGCAAGGTGAGCGGCATGAACAAGCCGTCCTTGGCCAATCAGCGCGCCTTCGACGAGGCCGTCGCCGACATCGAGGCGGCAACCCAGCGGCTGATCGCGTCGCTGTCCACCGTCGCGCAGCCGAAGAACCGAGACGTGGAACGCGCCAAGGCCCGGGCTCGCAACGAGGCCCGGTTCGGGGCCGCTGCGTCGGCGTGACGCAGGCGCCCGGGGCGTCCGAGGCCGGCGATCCGGACGCCCGCGCCCTCTGGCTCGACCCCCTGAAGGAGGCGGCCGTCGAGGCGGCCCCGCTGCTGCTCGGCTCCGTTCTCTGGGTGCGGGGCGTCGGCGTCCGGCTGACGGAGGTGGAGGCGTACGAGGGCGCGGACGACCCGGCGTCCCACGCGTGGCGCGGGCAGACCGCGCGCAACGCCGTCATGTTCGGGCCGGCCGGGCACCTCTACGTCTACCGGATCCACGGCCACCACTGCGTCAACATCGTCTGCGGGCCGCCGGGGCGGGCGTCCGCGGTGCTGCTGCGCGCCGGGGAGGTCGTCGAGGGGTTGGACGCCGCCCGCACGCGCCGGCCCGGCGTCCGGGAGGCGTGGCTGGCCCGCGGTCCCGGCAACCTGGCCAAGGCGCTCGGGTTCACCCTCGCCGACCAAGGTGCATGGCTCGGCGGGCCGGACGTGGCCCTGCGGTGGGGCAGCGCGGGCGGCACATTCGTCGCCGGGCCGCGGGTGAACGTGGCTCGCGCCCACGACCGGCCCTGGCGGTTCTGGGTGCCGGGCCCGAGCGTCTCGGCGTTCCGGCCCCACCCTGCGGTCCGCCCGGTTTAGGGGGCCTTCGTACATGCGGTGGGGCACGGCAGCTATGAAGCGCCAGATTGTGCCCGGCGTGCGGTCCAGCCCCCGACCCGCAGCGTTTGCCCCCGCAAGTGCCGTTCGCCCCTGGCAGGTTTGAACCTAACGGGGGCAAACGGCACCTTCGGGGGCGGCTACTTCCGGCGCGGCACAACGAACGCCCGGGCCCGCCCGAACCACGCCCGGGCCAGCCCGAACCACCCCGGGTCTGAGCAACGCCGCCGTGGTGCCTCCCACGCATTCGCCCCCGCAAGTGCCGTTTGCCCCCGGCAGATTCGAACCGGACGGGGGCAAACGTCACCTTCAGGGGCAACTGCGTGGGGAGCGGCCCGGCCCAAGCCCCACAGGGCCGCAACAACCACTGCTCACGGCATCACCACGGCGTGCCCCCACCACAGGTATGAGGAGCGGGGTTAGGTCTGCCCCGCGCCCCCCCGCCCCCGCGCCGACACTCCATAGATGCGTCGAAACTCCCGAAAAATGGCGGAGTCTCGGTGCATCTATGGAGTGTCGCCGCCCCGGGGGGCCGCCACCCCGGCCCTCACCACGCCCTCGCCCAGCCAGGCGTCCACCTCGGCGAGCCAGCGGGACCGGTCCGCCTCGGACGCGAAGCTGGCTTCGATGGACGCGCGTGCCAGCCCGGCCAGGGCGGCGTCCGAGAGCCCGTGCACGTCGCGGGCGGTGGCGTACTGGTCGGTCAGCCGCGAGAGGAACAGCAGCGGGTCGTCTGCCCCCAGGGCGATGCGCGCTCCGGCGTCCAGCAGCCGCCGCAGCGGGACGTCGGCCAGCGTCGGGTACACCCCCAAGTGCACGTTGGACGCCGGGCAGACTTCGAAAGCCACGCCGGCGTCCACCAGCCGGGCGAGCAGGTCGGGGTCCTCCACCGACCGGACGCCGTGGCCCAGCCGCGCGGGGCGCAGGTGCTCGAAGACCTCGGCGACGTGGTCGGCCCCGCGCAGTTCGCCGCCGTGCGGCACCCCGGGCAGGCCGGCGCGCCGGGCGATGCGAAAGGCGCCGTCCCACTCGGCGGTGTCGCCCTCCCACTCGTTGTTGTTCAGCCCGAACGCGCACACCTCGCCGGCGCCCTGCCCGGCGTGCCGCGCCGCCAGCCGGGCCAGGGTGCGGGCGTCGAACGGGTGCCGGATCCTGGACGCCGCCACGACCACCCCCACCTGGACGCCGGTCGCCGCGGACGCCGACCGCGCCTCGTCGCAGATGATCTCCAGCGCGGGCTGCAGGCCCCCCACCGACGGGGCGTACGACGTCGGGTCGACCTGCAGCTCCAGGCGCCGCGAGCCCTCCCGTGCGTCGTCGCGAGCCGCCTCGCGCACCACCGTGCGCAGGGCCGCCTCGCCACGGACGGCCGCCCTGGCCAGGTCGTACAGCCGCTGGAACCGGAACCATCCCCGCTTGTCGGCGGGCACGTCCAGGGCGACGGCGTCGACGAGCTGGGTGGGCAGCTCGAGCCCGCGGGCGTCCGCCAGCGCGATCAGCGTCGGCACGCTCAGCGACCCCGTGAAGTGCAGGTGCAGGTGCGCCTTGGGCAGCGCGGCCAGGTCGCGCCGCGCGTCGACGGGGTCGGCGCTCATGACCGCCGCAGCAACGCCCGGGCCTCGGCAGACCCGATCGCCTCGTGCACCCCCGGACCCCGCTCGAGCCCCACCACCGTGTGCACCACCGTGTCGGGGTACACCTCGACCAGTGAGAACCCCCGACCGGACGCCTGCCCGCGCAGGTCGCGCCCGGCCGTCAGGTCTTGGGTGTAGACCAGCGACGGCGCCACCGACACGCCCACGCCGGCCAGCGTGCCGAACGCGCTGTGGTGGAAGTGCCCCGACAGGATCGCCCGCACGTCGGACCCCCTCACCACGTCCGCGACCGCCCCGGGGTCGACCAGCGGCCAGAGCCACGCGGCGTCCTGGGCGGGCGGCAGCGGCGCGTGGTGCATGACCAGCATCGTGCCGTGCTCGGCCCGCTCGGCCAGCCGCCCCTGCAACCAATCCAGCCCCGGCCCGGACGCCCGCCCCCACGGCTCGCCCGGCACATTCGTGTCGAGCACCAGCACCCGCAGCCCGCCGAGGTCGTGCTCGGCCGGCACGTCGGCACCCCCGCCCGGGCCCAGCTCAGCCCGGAACGCGGCCGGATCGTCGTGATTGCCCGCCGCCCAGATCACCGCCGCGCCGACGGACGCCGCGGCCGGTTCGACCCGCGCCCGCAGGTGCGCGTAGGAGGCCGCCGAACCGTCGTCGGACAGGTCGCCGGAGAACACCCAGGCGTCGCAGCGCACGTTCCACGAGGTGAGGACGGCCAGCGCGGCGTCCAGTTGCGCGCGGGCGTCCACGACCCCGCCGACCGGCGAGCCGTCGCCGGTCAGGTGCAGGTCGGACACGTGCGCCAGCACGTGCGTGGGCAGCGGGCGTTCCATCGATCCTCCTTCCGGTCAGGCTAGCGGCCGCCGCCGACACTCCGCGTTGGAGCCCGCACCTACGCTTTCGGCCATGGAGGGGTACCCGGACGCCGCGCCGCCACCCCGTGCCCACACACCCTTCGAACCCGACGCCCCGCCACCCCCCGGGCCGGACGTGGCGCCCCCCGCGTCGACGCGGCGCGGACGCCTCGACCGGCGCACGCTGCTGCTCGCGGGCGGCGGGCTGCTGGCCGCCGGCGCGGCCGGCGCGCTGGGCATGACGGTCTGGGACCCCTACCGCACTCCGGCCGGCATCCCCGAGGGCACGCTGGCGGTCTCCACGACGCGTGTGCTCGGCCACGGCGCCCTGCACGTCGACCTCACCCGAGGGGTCGCGATCTCGGTGGACGGCGTCCGGCTGTGGACCTCGCCCGGGGCGTTCCTGGCTGCGGCGCACGCCACGCTGGAGTGGCGCGACATCGCCGGTCACTTCACGGCGCGCCGCACGCTGGAGCGCACGTTCACGAACCAGGAGGTGCGGGCGGCCTTCGTCGTCGGCGACGCCGTCCGCCTGGAGGGCACGCTGTCCGGCGCCGGCGGCGTCCTGCAGTGGGTCGCGTCGTTGCGGGCGCTGCAGGGACGGCTGGCCCTCGACGTGGACGTCCCCGGCGCAGACCTCGTCATGCTGCGCGGGGCGCTGGAGGCGGGGGAGGGCGTCCACGGGCTCGGCGAGCAGTTCGCCCCCTTCGACCTGACCGGCCAGGTGGTGCCGATCGTCGCGCGCGAGCAGGGCGTGGGCCGCGGCCTGCAGCCCCTCACCACGCTGGCCGAGCTGACCAACGGAGCGGGGGGCAGCCAGACGGCCACGTACGCGCCGCTGCCCAGCCTGGTCACCGACGGCCTGCGCGGCTTCGAACTCGGCCACGACGAGGTGGCCCAGGCCGACCTGCGCGCCGGCCGCATCGAGCTCACCACGTGGGCGCGCACGCTGCGCCTGGAGGCCCGCTCGGCCCCGGACGTGCCGGCGCTGTTGGCGTCCCGCACCGACCGCATGGCGGCTCTGCCCTCCTGGACGGCCAAGGGCGGCATCCTCGGCGTCCAGGGCGGCACGGACGCCGTGCGCCGCAAGTTGGGCGTCCTGCTGGACCACCCCCACGGCGCCCCCCTGGCCGGCGTCTGGGTGCAGGACTGGGTCGGACGCCGCACCACCGACTTCGGCGACCGCCTGTGGTGGCACTGGGAGCTCGACGAGGAGCGCTACCAAGGGTTCGACGGCCTGGTCGCCGACTTGTCAGCCCGTGGCGTCCGCATGCTCACCTACGTCAACCCGTACCTCGTCGACCCGGCGGGCAAGCCCGGCGGGGTGCGGCGCGACCTGTACGCCGAGGCGTCCGGGCTGGGTTACCTGGTCAAGAACCGCCGCGGCGGCCCGTACCTGGTCAACCAGGGGGGCTTTGACGCCGCCTTGGTCGACCTCACCCACCCGCACGCCCGCATGTGGCTCGCCGACGTGCTCGCCACGCAGGTGGCGCCGTACGCGCCGGGGGGCTGGATGGCCGACTTCGGCGAGGGGCTGCCGTTCGACGCCGTGCTCACCGACGGCGACCCGCGCGTGCTGCACAACCGCTGGCCGACGCTGTGGGCGGAGCTGAACCAGGTGGTCCGGCACCGAGTCCGGGGCGAGCGGCTGGTGTTCCACCGCTCCGCCGGACGTGGCACCGCGCGGGCGGCCGGGGCGTTCTGGGCGGGCGATCAGTTGTCATCCTTCGACGCCTCCGACGGCATGGAGTCGGCCCTGCGTGGCTTGCTGTCCGGGGGCGTGAGCGGCCTCACCCTCAACCACACCGACGTCGGCGGCTACACGTCCGTCACCCAGCCGCTGGTCGACACGCGCCGCGACGCCGCCGTCCTGCGCCGGTGGGCCGAATGGTCAGCCTGGACGCCGCTGTTCCGCACCCACGAGGGCAACCGCCCGGACGCCTCCGTGCAGGCCTACGACGCCGATGTCGCCGACGACGTGGCCGAGCAGCTGCGGGTGTTCGCGGCTCTGGCTTCGTACCGATCGGAGGTGGTCCGGCAGGCGTCGGTCGACGGGCTGCCCGCCGTCCGGCACTGCTGGATCCACCACCGCGGCACGCGCGCCGCCGCCCGCGACGACCAGTACACGTTCGGCGAGCGGTTCCTGGTGGCCCCGGTCTTCGCCGCGGACGCCGCCCCCCGCACCGTCACCCTGCCCCCCGGCGACTGGACGCACGTGTGGACCGGCCACACCTACGCCGGCGACGCCGACGTCACCCCGGGGCACCGGCGCCTGCCGGTCTTCCACCGGACGGGCGACGCCGAGGCGGCGGGGATCGCGCAATCGGTGCGGCAGGCCGTGCGCAGCTGACGTTGAAGTCGCGGGCCGCCGCCCTGCACCATCCCTGCAAGGAGACACCACGCGAGACGGTGGTCTTTCGTTGCGGCCACTCGGAGGCGACAGCACAAAGGCCCCGCCCCACGAGGGGAGCGGGGCCTTTCGGCTCGTGAAGGCAGGGTCAGTGCGCGGGCTAGTCGTCGTGCAGGCCGCCGATGGTGTCCTTGGCGTCGCCTCCCGGAGGAGGGGTGAACTCGTTCTCGAACGAGGTGCCCCGCGCCCGGTCCCAGCTGGCCAGGATCTCGGCCTCGGCGTCCGCCCGGCCGGTCCACACAGCGCCCTCGACCGACTTGCCCGGCTCCAGGTCCTTGTACACCGAGAAGAAGTGCTCGATCTCCAGCAGCGTGAGGTCGGCGATGTCGGTCAGGTTGCGCAGGTTCGACTGGCGCAGGTCGGCCACCGGCACGCACAGCACCTTGTCGTCGCCGCCCATCTCGTCCTGCATGCGGAACATTCCGATCGCGCGGCACTCGATGAGCGCGCCCGGGAACGTCGCCTCGGGCACCAGCACCATGGCGTCCAGCGGGTCGCCGTCCTGGCCGAGCGTGCCCTCGATGAAGCCGTAGTCGTTCGGGTACGCCGTCGCGGTGAACAGCGTGCGGTCGAGCCGGATCCGGCCGTTGTGGTGGTCCATCTCGTACTTGTTCTTGGTGCCCTTGGGGATCTCCACCGTCACGTCGAAGTGCAACGGCGGCTTCACCTTGGGTCGTTCGAAGGATGCGCGCATCGATCACCTTTGGCTCGTCGGTCGGATGTCTTCCGGGCCTCAGGTTAGCGGGTGAGTCATCATGGAGGCACCCCGGCGAGCTAGTCGGGGATCGGCCATTCGGCGGGAGGGAGATCGAGCCATGGCGCGACGTCGCGTGTGGGTCGCGCCGGTGGTGCTGTGGCTGCTCGTCGCGGCCGTCGCGGCGGCCACCTACGCCGTCCGGGTCCCGCTGGCGGCGGCGCTCGACACCGACCCGCGCCTGGGCTCCGGACGCCTCGAGCGCCCCGAGGTCGCGCCCGAGCCCACCCCCGTGCTGCCCGCCCTGCCGGACGCCGGCCCCGTCGACGCCGCCGCCCTCGCCGCCAAGCTGGACGCCGTCCCCCGCGCCGGGGTGGGTGACGTCGTGGCCCTGGTCTCCGACGCCCGCTCGGGCACTGAGCTCTACCGCCGCGGCTCGGGGGCGCGGACGCCGGCGTCCAGCCTCAAGGTGCTCACGGCCGTGGTGGCCCTGGACGTCCTCGGCCCGGACCGTCGCTTCGCCACCACCGCGCTCCGCGCCCCCGACGGAACGCTCGTGCTGCGCGGGGGCGGCGACCCGCTGCTGGCGTCGAACCGGGCCACCGGCTACCCCGAGGTGGCCTCGCTGCAGGACCTGGCGGCGGCCACGGCGTCCGCGCTGACGGGGTCCGGGGTCACGCGGGTGACGCTGACCTGGGACGCGTCCCTGTTCGGCGGCCCCGCCTGGAACCCGGCCTGGCCGGAGACCTTCCGCCAGTCGGTGGCACCGGTCACCGCCCTGACCGCCGATCACGCCCGCCCCAACCCCGCCACCTTCGTGCGGCACGCCGACCCGAGCCGGTTCGCGGCGGAGCGGTTCGCGGCGCTGCTGTCCACCCACGGCGTGGGCGTCACCCTGCGCGGCGCGGCCGCCACCCCGGCCGGCTCGGTCGAGCTGGCCCGCGTGGAGTCGCCCCCGGTGGCGACGGTGGTGGAGCAGCTGCTGCTGCAATCCGACAACGACGCGGCCGAGGCGCTGGCCCGCCACGTCGCGGTGGCCCGCGGGCGGGCCGCCACACCGACCGACTCGGCGGCCGTGCTCGCCGACGAACTGCGCGCCCGCGGCCTGTGGGCCGACTCGATGGCCGTGCGCGACGGCAACGGCATCTCCGCCGACAACCGGGTCACCGCGGACGCCCTGGTCGCGGCCGTCCGGTCGGGGATCGACCAGCCCCGCCTGCGCGCGGTGGTGACGGGGCTGCCGGTGGCGGGGGTGTCCGGCACGCTGGAGGACCGGTTCACGGTGACCGACGCCCTCGCCGCGCGCGGGGTGGTCAGGGCGAAGACGGGCACGATCCGGGGGGTGAACAGCCTCGCCGGCTACGTCGTCACCGCGGACGGACAGCCTCTGGTGTTCGCGTTCCTCGTCACCGGTGGGGCCGGGCAGACGGCGGCGCGCGCGTGGCTCGACCAGGTGACGGCCACCTTGGCGTCCTGCGGTTGCTGACGTCCCTACGCTGAGCCCCATGGTCGCCCTGCCCTTCATCGACGCCGGAGTCGCCGCCGCGGTCGGGGCCTTGCTGGTCCCGCCGGGCCCCTCGCTCGACGACGAGGCTCGCGGAGCGCTCGTGGCCGGGTTGCGGGCCGCGGCCGCGGCGTCCGAGGCTCCCGTAGCCGAGGTGACCCGGCTGGACGTGGCCGCGCGCGGGCCGATGCCCGTGGTCGACCGGGCCACGTGGGTGCGGGCCAACGTCGAGATGGCGCTGACGATGATCGCCGAGGCGTCCGGGGAGCCGCTGCCCCGCCCCGCCACGCTGGGGGAGAAGGTGGCCGGCCGGGCGAACGGCGCTCAGCTGGGGGCCGCGCTCGCGGCGGTCGGCACGCGCATCCTGGGGCAGTTCCTGCCCTTCGCCGAGACGCCGGTGCTCGTGCTCGTGGCGCCCAACATCGCCAAGGCCGAGGCCGACCTGGGCGTCGACGCCCGCGATTTCCGCCTGTGGGTGTGCCTGCACGAGCAGACGCACCGCCTGCAGTTCGCGCGCGCACCCTGGCTCCGCGGCTACCTGCTCGCCGAGCTGGGTCAGGTGCTCCTCGACGACGAGGGGGCGGCATCCGGACTGCTCAGGAACCGTCCCCACACCCTGATCGAGGCGGTCACCACGCCGCGGCAGCGCGATGTGCTCGCCCGGGTGACGGCCGTGATGAGCCTGCTGGAGGGTTACGCCGACGACATGATGGACCGCGTGGGCCCCGCCGTCGTGCCGTCCGTGGCGACGATCCGGTCGCGGTTCGAGGCCCGGCGGCATCGGGGCGGCTGGACGCGGATGCTCAACCGCGCCCTCGGCATGGACCTCAAGCTGGCCCAGTACCGCGACGGCGCTCGGTTCTGCCGCGCGGTCATCAACCGCGTCGGGGTCGACGGGCTGAACGCGGTCTACGACGGCCCCGCAACGCTCCCGCGGCCGGACGAGATCCACGACCCCGCCCGCTGGGTGGCGCGGGTCCACGGCTGATGGCGCGCCGGGCGCTCGGGCCGGCGACCCTGGAGGTCGTCCAGGCCGTGGACGCCGTCGCCCCCGCCCCCTGGCTGGTCGCCTGCTCGGGCGGGGCCGACTCGCTGGCGCTGGCGTGGGCGGCGGCGTTGGTGGCGCGGCGGCGCGGCACGCCCGTGCGTGCGCTGGTCGTCGACCACGGCCTGCAGCCCGCCTCGGACGCCGTGGCCGCGGCCGTGGTGGACCTGCTGGGCGGGTTCGGGCTGGACGCCGACGCCGTCCGGGTGACGGTGGAGCAGGACGGGTCCGGGGTGGAGGCGTCCGCCCGGACGGCACGCTACGCGGCGCTGGAGGCGGCGGCGGGTCCAGGCGAGCGGATCCTGCTGGGGCACACCCTCGACGACCAAGCGGAGACGGTCTTGCTGGGGCTGGCGCGCGGCTCGGGCGTCCGGTCGCTGGCGGGCATGCCGGCCGAGCGCGGGGCGCTGCTGCGGCCGCTGCTGGGCGTCCGGCGGGCGACGACGGCGTCCGCCTGCGCCGAGCTCGGGCTGGCGGCGTGGACGGACCCGGCCAACGCCGACCGGGGGTTCGCGCGCGTGCGGGCCCGGGAGGTGGTGCTGCCGGTCCTGGAGGAGCAGTTGGGGCCCGGCATCGCGCTGGCCCTGGCCCGGACGGCGACGCTGTGCGGCGAGGCGGCGGCGTTGCTGGCCGAACTGGCGGACGAGACCGAGCCTGGGGCGGCGTCCGACTGCCTGCACCTGCTGGGCCTGGCCCCCGGGCTGCGGCGGCGGCTGCTGGCCGACTGGCTGGCCTCGGCGGGGGCGTCCGAGGTGACGGCAGCGCACGTGGCGGCCGTCGAGCGGCTGGTCACGGCGTGGCGGGGGCAGAAGGGCGTCGACGTGCCGGGAGGCCGGGTCGTCCGGGTGGACGGGCGGCTCGTGCTTCGTCGCGGCCTCCCGGGGCGGGCGGCGCTTCGGTAGGCTGTCGCCACGTGGAGGCATCTCAGATCGCCGGTGAACTGACCCGGGTCCTGTACACCAAAGAGCAGGTGGCCGAGCGGCTGGCCGGCCTGGCCGCCGAGATCGACGCCGACTACGGCGAGAACGACCTGCTGCTGGTCGGCGTCCTCAACGGCGCGCTCATGGTGATGGCCGACCTCTCGCGCGCGATGCGCAGCCACGTGTCCATGGACTGGATGGCCATCTCCTCCTACGGGTCGGGCACGCAGAGCTCGGGCGTGGTGCGCATCCTGAAAGACCTGAACACCGACATCGCCGGACGGCACGTGCTCGTCGTCGAGGACATCATCGACACCGGCCTGACGCTGGGGTACCTGATCCAGAACCTCAACTCGCGCAAGCCCGCGAGCCTGGAGATCATGACGATGTTCCGCAAGCCCGAGGCGCTCAAGAGCCCCGTCGCGGTGAAGTACGTCGGGTTCGACCTGCCGAACGAGTTCGTCGTCGGCTACGGGCTCGACTACGCCGGCCGCTACCGCAACCTCACCGACGTCGGCACACTGGCCCCGCACGTCTACAGCTGACCGTCGCCCGCCTCGTCTCGCGGGGTCGCGGCGGGCCCGGGCCGACCGGCCCCCGGCCGACCCCCGGACGGACCGGCCGGCCCTCGGGGGACGCCGAACCGGACGCCGGCCGGTTGGCCGGGGCGGGTAGGCTCGGGGAGCACGCATTCCGCCCTTACTTGGGAGACGCATGAAAGCGCCACGGCTCCTCCGCAGCCCGATCCTGTGGATCCTCGCGGTGTTCCTGATCCTGATGATCGGCATGAACCTGTTGTCGGTGTCCAGCCGTTACCAGCTGGTGCCGACGTCGCGCATCGTGCAGGTCATCGAGGGGACTGACCCGCTCCGCGAGGTCGTCCTGGTCGACGGAGACCAGGAGATCCGCATCGAGGTCGCCGACGCCCAAGCCACGAAGCTGCGCGCCAACTGGGTCGGCACGCAGAGCCAGGCGCTGATCGAACGCCTCAACGAGCGCGTCGCGGCCGGCACGCTCGAGCAATGGCGCGGCGAGAACCCCGACCGCAGCATCTGGTCGATGTTCCTGATGGGGGTGGTGCCGTTCCTGCTCATCGGCGTCCTGTTCTTCTTCATGATGAACAACGCCCAGGGCGGCAACCGCGTGCTCGGGTTCGGCAAGAGCAAAGCCAAGATCGCGTCCAAGGACACCCCGAAGACGATGTTCAGCGACGTCGCCGGGTGCGAGGAGGCCATCGAAGAACTGCAGGAGATCCGCGAGTTCCTCTCGGAGCCGGCGAAGTTCCAGGCCGTGGGCGCGAAGATCCCCAAGGGCGTGCTGCTGTACGGCCCGCCCGGCACCGGCAAGACGCTGCTGGCGCGCGCGGTCGCGGGTGAGGCGGGCGTCCCGTTCTTCTCCATCTCAGGCTCCGACTTCGTCGAGATGTTCGTCGGCGTGGGCGCGTCCCGCGTCCGCGACCTGTTCGAGCAGGCCAAGGAGGCCGCCCCGGCCATCGTCTTCATCGACGAGATCGACGCCGTCGGACGCCACCGCGGCGCCGGCATGGGCGGTGGCCACGACGAGCGCGAGCAGACCCTGAACCAGCTGCTCGTCGAGATGGACGGGTTCGACGTCCGCGGGGGCGTGGTCCTGATCGCGGCCACCAACCGGCCGGACGTGCTCGACCCGGCTCTGCTTCGCCCCGGCCGCTTCGACCGCCAGATCCCCGTCGAGGCCCCCGACATGAAGGGCCGGCACCAGATCCTGCGGGTGCACGCTGCCAACAAGCCGATGGCCCCGGACGCCGACCTGGGCTCGGTCGCCAAGCGCACACCCGGGTTCACGGGCGCAGACCTCGCGAACGTCCTCAACGAGGCGGCCCTGCTCACCGCGCGCCAGAACCGTCAGTGGATCACGAAGGAGAACCTCGACGAGGCCATCGACCGCGTGATCGCCGGCCCGCAGAAGCGCACCCGCGTCATGAACGAGCGCGAGCTGCTGATCACCGCCTACCACGAGGGCGGGCACGCGCTCGTCGCCGCCGCGTTGCCGGGCAACGACCCCGTGCAGAAGGTCACGATCCTGCCCCGCGGGCGGGCGCTTGGCTACACGATGGTGATGCCGGACGCCGACAAGTACTCGCAGACGCGCGGCGAGTTGCTCGACCAGCTGGCCTACATGCTGGGCGGGCGCGCCGCCGAAGAGCTGGTCTTCCACGACCCCACCACGGGCGCGGCCAACGACATCGAGAAGGCCACGAAGGTGGCCCGCGCCATGGTCACCGACTACGGCATGACCGAGACCCTCGGTGCGGTCAAGCTGGGCGCGGGCGACCACGAGCCGTTCCTCGGCATGCAGGCCGGCATGGGCAGCCAGCGCGACTACTCAGAAAGCGTCGCCGCGCTCATCGACAAGGAGGTCGCGGGCCTGATCGCCACCGCGCATCAGGAGGCGTTCGACGTCCTCGACGAGAACCGCGACGTCCTCGACGAGCTCGTCCGCGAGCTGTTCGAGAAGGAGACCCTCGACAAGGAGCAGGTCGCCCAGGTGTTCACCGCGCTGCGGAAGCGGCCCAAGCGTCCCGCGTGGACGGGCTCGCCCGACCGTGTGCCCAGCACCATCCCGCCCGTCGACCCCCCCGAGCGGCCCAAGGTGTCCGACCTACCCGTGCCCGTGGGCTACCCCGGCCCTCAGCCCGGCCCGGGCGGCTGGAACGGCGGCCCCGGCCCCGGCCCTCAGCCCGGCCAGTGGGGCGGGCCGAACGGCTATCCGACCCCGTACCCGCAGCCGCAGCCCCTGCCGGTCCCCGGCCCGGGGTGGGGCCCGCAGCCGCCCGCCGGGCCCTGGGAGTCACCCCAGCCGGGCGCCTACCCGCAGCCGCCGAACGGCGGGTTCGGTAACCCCGCCGGCCCGGGCTACGGCCCCCAGCCGCAGCCGCCGCTCGGGCCGGGTGACGGCCCGTACCCCGGGCCCGGTCAGCGCCCGCAGGACAGCTGATGGGCTACGACCACCCCCGGGTCGTCGCGGCGGTCCGCGAGTTGCTGCTGGGCATCGGCGAGGACCCCGACCGCGACGGCCTGCGCGACACCCCCGAGCGCGTCGCGCGGGCGTACGCCGAGATGTTCGCGGGCCTGACCCAGGACGCCGAGCAGGTGCTGGGGGTCACGTTCGCCATCGACCACGAGGAGATGGTCCTGGTCAAGGACATCGAGGTGTGGTCCACCTGTGAGCACCACTTGCTGCCGTTCCACGGGGTCGCGCACGTGGCCTACATCCCGAGCCTGCACGGCCAGATCACCGGGCTCAGCAAGCTCGCCCGCCTCGTGGACGTCTACGCCCGCCGCCCTCAGGTGCAGGAGCGCCTCACCGGCCAGGTCGCCGACGCCCTCGTCGAGCACCTGCAGCCGCAGGGCGCGATGGTCGTGATCGAGTGCGAGCACCAGTGCATGACCATGCGAGGCGTCCGCAAGCCGGGCAGCAAGACCGTCACGTCGGCCGTCCGGGGCGTCATGCACCACCCGGCCACGCGCGCCGAGGCGATGAGCCTCATCATCGGGTGACTCGATGCCGCGCACGATGATCCTGGGCATCTTGAACGTCACGCCCGACTCGTTCTCCGACGGCGGCCTGTGGGCGAACACGGACGCCGCCGTGGAACACGGCCTCGACCTGGTGGCCCAGGGCGCCGACATCGTCGACGTCGGCGGCGAGTCGACCCGCCCCGGGGCCGGCCGGGTCGACGAGGCGACCGAGCGGGCCCGCGTGCTCCCGGTGGTGCGCGCGCTGGCGGACGGCGGCGCAGTCGTCTCGGTCGACACCACCCGCGCGGCCGTGGCCGAGGCGGCCCTCAACGCCGGCGCGACGTGGATCAATGACGTCTCCGGCGGCCGGGCCGACCCGGCCATGCTCCCCACCCTGGCCGCGGCCGAGGCGTCCCTCATCGCCATGCACTGGCGCGGGCACGCCCGCGAGATGGCCGCCCGCGCCGACTACCGCGACGTCGTCGCCGAGGTGGTCGACGAGCTGGGCCAGTGCCGGGACGCCGCGCTCGCCGCCGGCATCGACCCGGGCCGCCTCGTCCTGGACCCGGGCATCGGCTTCGCGAAGACGCCCGAGCACAACTGGCGGCTGCTCCGGCACTGGGGCGCTCTGGACGCCCTCGGCTTCCCGCTGCTGCTGGCGGTGTCGCGCAAGCGGTTCCTGGGCACCCTGCTCGGCTCGGACGCCGCCCCACGCCCGCCCGCAGCCCGCGACGCCGCCACCGCCGCCCTGAGCGCGTTGTTCGCCGCCCGCGGCGTGTGGGGGGTGCGCGTGCACGACGTGCGCGCCACCCGCGACGCCGTCACCGCCGCCGAGCGGCTGGCCGAGGAGGAACGATGACCCCGAACACCACCCCTGAACCCCACCTGGTCACCGTCGCGCTGAGCGGCGTCCGGGCCACCGGCCACCACGGCGTGTTCGACCACGAGCGCCGCGACGGCCAGGTGTTCGTCGTGGACGCCGTGCTGGACGTCCGGCGTCCGAGCGACGCCGACGACCTCGCCACCACCGTCGACTACGGCGCGCTCGCCGCAGCGATCGCCGCGAACGTGGAGCGTGACCCCGTCGACCTCATCGAGACCCTGGCCGGCCGCATCGCCGACGAATGCCTGGGCCACGCGCTGGTCGAGCGCGTCACCGTGACCGTCCACAAGCCGCAGGCGCCCATGCCGGTGCCGGTCGGCGACGTGGCCGTGACGCTCACCCGCGCCCGGGGCGATCGATGACCGCGCGGGCGGCGGTGCTGTCGCTGGGCTCGAACCTCGGCGACAGCGCGGGCACGCTGCAGCGCGCGGTCCAGCTGCTCGCTGCGGTCCCGGGCGTCGTCCTGACCGGCGTCTCGGGGGTGTTTCGCACCGCGCCGGTGGGCGTCACCGACCAACCGGACTTCCTCAACCTCGTCGTCCTGGCCGACACCGACCTCCCGCCCACCGCGCTGCTCGGCCACACCCAGGCCATCGAGACGTCCCTGGGGCGCGTGCGCGCCGGACGCTGGGGCCCGCGCACGATCGACATCGACCTCGTGGCCGTCGGCGACGTGGTGTCGTCCGACGAGCGCCTCACCCTGCCGCACCCACGCGCCCACGAGCGGGCGTTCGTGCTCGTGCCGTGGCTGGACGCCGACCCCGCGGCGTCCCTGGTCGGCCACGGCCCGGTGCGCGGGTTACTGGCCGGGCTGGACGCCGGCGGGGTGGCACCTGACCCGGACGCCGAGGTGCGGCTGCCGTGACCGCTCCACGTCCGACGATCGAGCCCACCACCGCCACGCAGGTGGCGATCGCCGCCGTGGCTGGCGGCGGGCTGGCGTGGCTGCTGTTCGGCACGCTGCAGGGCCAAGGCGTGGCGTTGCCCGTGCTCGGGCCCGTGGCGTGGGGCTCGGTCGTGCTGATCGCGGTCGGCATCGCCTACCTCGCCGCGCGCACGCACGCGGCCGTCCAACGGCGCCGCGAGTCGATCGACCCGCAGCAGGCCGTCACGCGGCTGCTGCTGGGCAAGACGTCGATCCTCGGTGGCGCGGCGCTGGGGGCGGCCTACCTGGCGCTGGTGTGGCTGGCCAGAGCCGGCTGGCCGGCGCCGCTGGCCACCGAACGCGTGCTCCACGGCTCGATCGCCGCGCTCGCGTGCGTGGGGTGGTCGCTGGCGGGCTGGTTTCTGGAGCGCGCGTGCCGAATCCCCGACGACAACGACCGCGACACGCCTGGGGAACCCCACCTTGACGAGCCGGAAGACGGTCGAGAGGTAGCCTGAGCCGCGTGAACAACGCGACTTCCTCGGCCCCGGCCCGCTTCCCGCGCGCGCTCCGTCTCACCCTCACGCTCACCGTCGGCACCGTCGCGGCCGTGGGCCTCCTGATCGCTTCCCGCCAGGTCGCCGTCCTGGCCCCCGTGGCCGTCGGCGTGGCCCTGGTCACCGCCTACCTGGCCGCCTGGGCAGCGTGGGCCGAGCTGAAGGCGTACCGCGTCCGCGCGGCTGCCGAGGCAGCCGCCGAGCGGGCCGCCCACCGCGACCATCTGACCCACCTGCACGCCGGCCAGCGCGACGTGCTGCGCACCGTGGACGCCCGCGCCCACTCCCTGCGCACCGAGCTCGACGCGACCAAGGTGTCGCTGGGGGAGTCCCAGCAGCAGGTGTCGCGGCTGCGGGGCGACAATGAGGCCCTGCGCGTCGAGAACGGCGAGCTGCGCTCCCGGACGGCCGCGGACGCCGAGTTGATCGCCGCCTTGCGCGCCCCGGTGGCCGAGGACGGGGCCGACGTCCTGGCCCTGCCCCGCCGCCGCGCGGTCGACTCCGGCGACGCGTGGGGTACCGACGTGCCCACGGTCGTCGACCTGGACCTGCAGCGCCTCGCCTCGCCGTTTGTCGCAGACGTCCTGCGTCGGCACGCCAACTGACCCACCGCTCGTCGAACCCGGGGGGCGCTCGCGCCCCGGGTTCATGGCGTCCTGACCTCGGCCGCCGGCAGCGCCGCCACCCATTCCAGGCGGAGTTCACCACGAGCGGGGCCGGCGCGATTCCCCGAGACCGGCGCCCCCGGGGCTGGCCATTCGGCCAATCCGGCCCCGTGTCGCCCGGCTTGGTCGCGTAGTCGGGCTCTTCATACCTGCGGTGGGGGCACGGCAGCGGGAGGTGCCGGATTACGCCCCGCGTGCGGCCCTAGCCCCCCACCCAGCAGCGTTCGCCCCCGGAAGTGCCGTTTGCCCTAGGCAGATTCGACCCGTACGGGGGCGAACGTCGCTTTCAGGGGCAACTACGCCGGGCGCGGTGCGAGCCCCACTCGGCCGCAGCCACCATTGCTTCGTGCGCCACCTCGCGGTGCCCCTCCGCAGGGATGAAGCCGCCAATCCGCCGCCGAACGTGTGGCCACGCGGCATAGACACTCGATAATGGGAGATTGCCGCGGCGTCGCATTCGGGTTTATGGTGAGAAGGCAGCACGAATCCCGTGTGCCGGGCCCCCGCCCCCACCCGGAAATTTCGATGATGGAAAGGACCACAATGGCTCAGAAAGTTCAGATCACTCTGACCGATGACCTCCTCGACGACGACACCCCCGCCGACGAGACGTTGACCTTCGCGGTTGACGGCGTCACCTACGAGATCGACCTGTCTTCCGAGAATGCCGGCAAGCTTCGCGACGCTATGGCGCCCTACATCGCGGCCGGACGCCGCGCGGGCAGTGCGGCCAAGAAGCAGGCTGCGGCAACCGCCCGGCGTCCGCGGGCGGCGTCCGGCCGTTCCTCGGCGAACGAGGTGCGCGCCTGGGCCCGTGAGCAGGGCATGGAAGTGTCCGAGCGCGGCCGCGTCCGCGACGAGGTCAAGGCGGCCTACGAGGCGGCACACCGCTGATCGTCGGTCGATCCGCAACACATCCGAGGGCCCCGGTCGCAAGCCGGGGCCCTCGATTGCGCCGGGGGCGAACAGGGAACAAAGGGCGAGCCCGGGGGCGTTGACTAGAATGACCACACGGCCCCGGCCAGCCCGGGGGCAGCCGGCTGTCCAGCCGGAACAACGAGGAGAGCTCATGTTCGATCGGTTCACCGACCGCGCGCGCCGCGTCATCGTGCTCGCACAGGACGAAGCGCGCATGCTCAACCACAACTACATCGGCACCGAGCACCTGCTGCTCGGGCTGATCCATGAGGGGGAGGGCGTCGCCGCCAAGGCGCTGGAATCGCTCGGCATCTCGCTGGAGGCCGTCCGCGCCCAGGTCGAGGAGATCATCGGGCAGGGCCAGCAGGCCCCGACGGGGCACATCCCGTTCACGCCGCGCGCCAAGAAGGTGCTCGAGCTCTCGATGCGCGAGGCCCTGCAGCTGAACCACCCCTACATCGGCACCGAGCACATCCTGCTCGGCCTGATCCGCGAGGGCGAGGGCGTCGCCGCCCAGGTGCTGATCAAGCTGGGCGCCGACCTGAACCGGGTCCGCAACCAGGTGCTGCAGCTGCTCAGCGGCTTCTCCGGCGGCGAGAAGCCCTCCACGGCGGGCGCGCCCGAGGCGGCCCCGCAGCAGGGCAACCAGACCATCCTCGACCAGTTCGGCCGCAACCTCACCCAGGCGGCCCGCGAGAACAAGCTCGACCCCGTCATCGGGCGCGAGAAGGAGATCGAGCGGGTCATGACGGTGCTGTCGCGCCGCACGAAGAACAACCCGGTGCTGATCGGCGAGCCCGGCGTCGGCAAGTCGGCCTGCGTGGAGGGGCTTGCGCAGCAGATCGTCCGGGGCGACGTGCCCGAGACACTGCGCGACAAGCAGATCTACACCCTCGACCTCGGCGCGCTGGTGGCCGGCTCGCGCTACCGCGGCGACTTCGAGGAGCGCCTGAAGAAGGTGCTCAAGGAGATCCGCACGCGCGGCGACATCATGCTGTTCATCGACGAGATCCACACCCTGGTCGGGGCCGGCGCCGCCGAGGGTGCCATCGACGCGGCGTCCATCCTCAAGCCCATGCTGGCCCGCGGCGAGTTGCAGACCATCGGCGCCACGACGCTCGACGAGTACCGCAAGCACATCGAGAAGGACGCCGCGCTGGAGCGTCGGTTCCAGCCGATCCAGGTGGCCGAGCCGTCCATCGCGCTGACGATCGAGATCCTCAAGGGTCTGCGCGACCGGTACGAGGCGCACCACCGCATCACGATCACCGACGGCGCGCTGACGGCCGCCGCTCAGCTGGCCGACCGGTACATCTCCGACCGCTTCCTGCCAGACAAGGCGATCGACCTGATCGACGAGGCGGGCGCTCGGCTGCGCATCCGGCGCATGACCGCGCCGCCCGACCTGCGGGAGCTCGACCAGCGCATCGCGAAGGTGCGGTCGGCCAAGGAGGGCGCGATCGACGGCCAAGACTTCGAGCGCGCCGCACGCCTGCGCGACGACGAGAAGAAGCTGCTCCAGGAGCGTTCGCTCAAGGAGGAGCAGTGGAAGAAGGGCGACCAGGGCGTCGGGTCAGAGGTCGGTGAGGAGGAGATCGCCGAGGTGCTGTCGGGGGCGACCGGCATCCCGGTGTTCAAGCTCACCGAGGAGGAGTCGAGCCGCCTGCTGCACATGGAGGAGGAGATCGGCAAGCGCTACATCGGCCAGAACGACGCCGTGCGCTCGCTGTCCCGGTCGATCCGGCGCACGCGCGCCGGCTTGAAGGACCCGAAGCGTCCGTCCGGTTCGTTCATCTTCGCCGGCCCCTCCGGGGTGGGCAAGACCGAGCTGACCAAGGCGCTGACCGAGTTCCTGTTCGGCGACGAGGATGCCCTGATCACCCTCGACATGAGCGAATACTCCGAAAAGCACACGGCGTCGCGCATGTTCGGCTCACCCCCCGGTTACGTGGGGTACGAGGAGGGCGGCCAGCTCACCGAGAAGGTGCGCCGCAAGCCGTTCTCGGTCGTGCTTTTCGACGAGATCGAGAAGGCGCACCCCGACATCTTCAACTCGCTGCTGCAGATCCTCGACGAGGGCCGCCTGACCGACGCGCAGGGCCGCGTGGTCGATTTCAAGAACACGGTCATCGTGATGACGACCAACCTCGGCACGCGCGATATCTCCAAGTCGGTCAACCTCGGGTTCAGCCGCACGGGCGATCCCGTGGGCGGGTACGAGTCGATGAAGGCGAAGGTGACGGACGAGCTGAAGCAGCATTTCCGCCCCGAGTTCCTGAACCGCGTCGACGAGATCATCGTGTTCCACCAGCTGACTCAGGCCGACATCGAGCACATCGTCGACCTGATGGTTGCCCAAGTCGAAGACCGGCTGCGCGACCGCGACATGGGCATCGTCCTCACCTCCGCCGCCAAGACGGTGATCGCCAAGCGCGGCTTCGACCCGGTGCTGGGGGCCCGGCCGCTGCGCCGCGCCATCCAGCGCGACATCGAGGACATGCTGGCCGAGAAGATCCTCTTCGGCGACCTGCACCCCGGCGAGATCGTGGTGGTGGACGTGTCCCCGGAGGGCTCCGAGCTGCCGTTCACCTTCACCGGCGAGCCCCGCGTCGAGTTGCCCGACCACGCCCCCGCCGAGCTGACCGGCGGCGAGGCCTGACGGGTGCTCCTCGCGGCGCACGCCGCACGCAGCGCTTGGACCCCGGCCCCGTGCGGGGTCCTCGTGCGTCCGGGGTGGTCAGAGGGCGAGGCGGCCCTCGGCGTCCGGGCGGACGAGCCCGTCGGCGAGCAGCGACGCCAGCGCGCGGCGGGCCTGCTCGGGGTCCGCGGGCCAGAGTCCCAGCAGCGTGGCCTCGGGGACGCCGGCGTCCGCCTCGCGCAGCGCGGCGAGCAGGATGCCGCGGCACTGCCGGTCGGTGCCGGCGTACGCCTGCCTTCGGCGCGCCGGGCCGGACCACTCCGGACGGCCCGCCGCCAACCACCGGCAGTGCGCGGACACGGGGCAGCGCCCGCAGGCCGGACGATCTGCGGTGCAGATCAGTGCCCCCAGCTCCATGGCGGACGCCGCCCACACCGCCGCGTCCGAGGGGTCGTCGGGCAGCCAGCGGTCGGCGCGCTCGCGTTCGCCGCGGCCCAGCGAAGCGGGCGGGAACGCCTCGCCGCCGTCGATACGGGCCAGGACACGGCGCACGTTGGTGTCGAGCACGGCGTGGCGGCGTCCGAACCCGAAGGACGCCACCGCCGCGGCCGTGTACTCCCCGACGCCGGGCAGGGCGCGCAGCGCCGTCACGTCAGCGGGAACCATCCCTCCGTGCTCGGAGACGATGCGGGACGCCGCCCCGTGCAGCCGGTGGGCGCGCCGCGGGTAGCCAAGGCGTCCCCAGGCGCGGACGGCCTCGCCGGCCGACTCGGCGGCCAGCGCGCCGGGGTTGGGCCAGCGTGCCAGCCAGGCGTCCCAGACCGGCAAGACCCGCGCCACCGGCGTCTGCTGCAGCATGAACTCACTCACCAGGACCCCCCACGGGGTGACGCCTTCGGCCCTCCACGGCAGCGAACGCGCGTTCACCGCGTACCAGGCGGCCACGTCGCCCACGACCAGCCCGCGGCGCATCAGGCGGACAGGGCCCGATCGGCGATGTGGGCCAACCCATCGCGCAGCTGACGGGCAGCGGTGATGGTGACGCCGTCGACCGCCAACAGGTCGGTGGTGGAGGCCCCGTAGATGGCGGCCAGGTTGCCGAACCGCTCGACCACGCGGGCGGTGACGGCCGCCGACAGCCGTGGGATGGCCGCCAGCTGCCGGTACCCCTTGGGCTGCAGCGGCGAGTCGAGGTGGACGTCGCTCGCGAACCCCAGCGCCCGCCCCACCAGCACGATGTCGAAGAGCTCCTGGTCGTCGAGGCGGTGCAGCGCGGCCAGCAGCAGCGTGTCGGAGTCGGGTTCCTGATAGTCGCGTTGCAGCAGCGAGGCCAGGGGGGTGAGGTCGTCGGTGAGCGCTCTCAGCTGCAGGGCGGCCAGCCGCCCGTCGACGCCGAGCCCGGTGACGTAGCTGGACGCCTCGTCGGCGAGCCGGTTGGTCATCTCGAACCGCTGCGCCACGTGCGCGAGGTCGCGCACCCGCACGGTGTCGTGCACCTCGAGCGCGGTGAGCCGCTCCAGCGAGGCGAACAACCGTTCGCGGTGCGTGCCGATGGCGCCGATCGCCTGGGACGCCCGCCCGAGCAGGTCGTCCGGACGCGGCACCAGATGCCGGCCCGAGTCGGTGTACAGGTGGATGGTCGACATGGACGCCGATACCGTCACCACCGGCAGGCCGGTCTGCCGGGCGACGCGCTCGGCCGTGCGGTGGCGGGTACCGGTCTCGGTGGTGCGGAGTTCGGCCGACGGAGACAGGTGCACGGACGCCGCCAGCACGCGCGTGAGGTCGTTGCTCAGGACGATCGCCCCGTCCATCTTGGCCAGCTCGCGCAGGCCGGTGGCGGTGAAGCCGACGTCGATGGCGAACCCGCCGGTGGAGATCTCGGTCAGCGCTTCGCTCGTGCCCATCACCACCAGCGCACCGGTGTGACCGCTTACGATGCGGTCGAGGCCGTCGCGCAGGGCGGTGCCGGGCGCCAACAGGGCGATCTCGCCTGGCAGCGGACCGATGCTCACCGCGTCCCTCCGTTCGCTCGCTGCCGTCAGTCTAGGCGAGGGCGCGCCGATTCAGGCCGACCACCTTGCCCGGTCGGGCGGTGAAGGCCGCCCACAGGGCCTCCTCGAGGGTCTCCACCTGGCGCACGTCCAGGCCGGACGCCGCGGCGTCCGCCCCGCTGCCCAACGGGACGATGGCCGTCTCGAACCCGAGCCGGGCGGCCTCGGCCAGGCGGCGTCCGAGAGCCGGCACGCGCCGGATCTCACCCGACAGCCCGATCTCGCCGATGGCGACCAGCCGCGACGACGGCTCGGTGTCGCGGGCCGCCGACGCCACGGCGAGGGCGACGGCCAGGTCAGCCGCCGGATCGGCTACCCGGACGCCGCCCACCGTCGAGGCGTACACGTCGCGCGTGTGCAGCTTCAGGCGCGCCCGGCGCTGCAGCACCGCCAGCGTCATGGTCACGCGCGACAGCTCCACCCCGTTCGTGACCCGCCGCGGCGCGGCGAGCGTCGAGGGCACCACCAGGGCCTGGAGCTCGGCCACGAGCGGACGCCGCCCTTCCAGCGTGACGGTGGCGCAGGTGCCCGCCACCGGGGTGGACGACGCCGACATGAACAGCCCCGACGGGTCGGACACCTCGCGGATGCCCGTCTCGGTCATCTCGAAGCAGCCCACCTCGTCGGCCGGGCCGTACCGGTTCTTCGTGGCCCGCACCATGCGCAGTGTGCCGTGGCGCTCGCCCTCGAACGACAGCACGACGTCGACGAGGTGCTCCAGCGTGCGGGGGCCGGCGAGCCCGCCGTCTTTGGTGACGTGCCCGATGATCAGCACCGCCAGGCCGCGCCGCTTCGCCGTGCGGACCAGCGCGTTGGTGACCTCGCGGACCTGCGTGACGCCGCCGGCGACCCCCTCCGTGCCCGGGACCGTCACCGTCTGCACCGAGTCGAGCACGAGCAGGCTCGGGTCGAGCTGCTCGATGTGGCCCAGCACCACCCCCAGGTCGGACTCCGCCGTCAGGTACAGATCGTCGTGCAGCGCCCCCGTCCGGTCGGCGCGCAGGCGCACCTGGGCCGCCGACTCCTCGGCCGTGACGTACAGGGTGCGCCGGCCCCCGGCCGCCCACCGGGCCGCGGCTTCGAGCAGCAGCGTCGACTTGCCGACGCCCGGCTCGCCCCCGAGCAGCACCACGGCCCCCGGCACCAGCCCGTCGCCGAGCACCCGGTCGAGCTCGCCGATGCCCGTGCGGACCCGGCGCGCCTCGGACGCCTGCACCTCGGTGATGCGCCGCGCCGCCTGCGCCGGACGCTGCGAGGCGACGGACGCCGCAGGGGGCTCGGCGTCGGCCAGGCTGCCCCAGGCCTGGCATTGCGGGCAGCGCCCGACCCAGCGAAGGGTCGTCCAACCGCATTCGCTGCAGCGCAACGCGCCGGTGCTTCTCGTCGACTTGGTCACGGGGGACACGCTAGGGGGCGGCTCCGACATTCCTTCGCGCGGCGTGCGCGTGGCGCGGCGGGGTTGTGGACAGCCGGCGCGGGTCGGCGTGCCTGGGTTGGTCAGAGGGTGACGATGCCGTTCGGGCAACGGAAGGTGACGGACTCGATGCCCGGCTGCCCGTTGGGGGAGTCGAAGTTGAGGGCCACGCCGTCGAAGACGGGGCCGAGGTCGAGGCCCATCCAGGCGGCGACGCGGTCGGCGCTCCCGGCGAGGCGGATCTCGAGGATCTCGACGTCGGCCGGCGCCAGGGCGCTCGGACGGATGGACTCGTCGCTCAGCCAGCGCACGAAGAAGGGGAGTTGCGGGTCGGCCAGCAGCCCCTTGACGCCGATCTGTTCCCAGTCGAGTCGGCGGCCGTCCGGGAACTGCCGGGTGCCGAGCGCGGCTTTGCGGCCGAGGCGCTGCTCGAGCGGGGCCATGTCGTCGACCTCGAGCACCCACGCCAGCCAGCCGCCGCCCATCTCGGTGCGGGCGCGGACGGCCTGGCCGAAGACGGCCTTCTCGGCGGCGGGATGTTCCAGCACCTCGACGACCTCGAGGAAGCGGCCCCCGGAGATGGTGAGGATGTTGTTGCGCGTGCCGAACCGCGGGTGGAAGCCGCCGTCGCGGAACCGGGCGCCGAGTGCGCGCTCGAGCCGTTCGACCGCCGCGGCGAGACCGTCGGGGCCGGCCGCGAAGGACATGTTGCTGAAGCGCATGGCCACATTGAAGACCATGGCCACGACCGCCCCCAAATCCGCTGCGAAACCCCTAGCGAGAATAGGTATCACGACATGGAGACATCAACCCCGGCGGGTGGGGTAGGGTTCGGGCGAGCGTGAGGAGAGCTGCATGATCGACCCCCTCGGCGCGGTCGTGAACGACCGGCCGGCGAAGGTGGCTCGGCCCCTGACCGAGGTGCTGCTGGTGCTGGGGGTATCACTGGGGCAGTCGGCGGTCTACTCGGTCCTGTCGCTGGTGGAGAAGCTGACCAAGCCCATCCCGCTCAACCAGCAGACCACCACGATCAACAACACGGTCGTCGCCGATCGCGCCTGGCTGGACCTGCTCTACCAGATCGCGGGCATCACGTTTCCGCTGGTGCCCGCGATGCTGGCGCTGTACCTGCTGTCGCTGTCCGGCGACCGGGAGCCGATCGGTTTCGACCTGAGGCGTCCGCGCTGGGATCTCGCGCGCGGCTTCGGCGCGGCCGCCGTGATCGGCATCCCCGGGCTTGGCTTCTACCTCGTCGCCCGCGCGGTGGGCATCAACACCAACGTCTCGCCGGCCAACCTCCAGGAACACTGGTGGACGATCGGTGTCCTGATCGGCTACGCGATCATGAACGGGGTGCTGGAGGAGGTCGTCATGCTCGGCTTCCTGCTCACCCGGTTCGCCCAGAAGGGCTGGACGCCGTGGGTCGCCCTGGTCGTCAGCGCCGTCGTCCGGGGGGCCTACCACCTGTATCAGGGCTTCGGCGGGTTCTTGGGCAACATCGTCATGGGGCTGGTGTTCGGGTGGCTCTACCGGCGCTGGGGCCGGGTGATGCCGTTGGTCATCGCGCACGTGATCCTCGACATCGTCAGTTTCGTGGGCTACGCGCTCGTCGCGCCCCTGGTCGACTGGCTCTGAGCGAAGGTTCTGCGGGGGGAGTCGTGAGTCGCCTTGCGACCTGTCTTCGTGTCGATCCTGGACGTCGGCGCCACCGGGCGACGCGTTCGCCCCAGGTAGTTCCGTTGGCGGCAGGTCTACCTGGAGGGTGTGTCTCTATCGGGCGCGTTTGCGCTGCGAGTCGCGCGCGGCGTCCGGGATTGGCGTCCGGACCCCGCGGCGTCCGGACCCCGCGGCGTCCGGGCCAACGTCGGGCGGACCACGGACGCCGTCGGCGCGGTCGGGCGACGCGTTTGCCCCAGGTAGTTCCGTAGGCGCCAGGTCTAACTGGCGGGTGTTGTCACTGTCGGGCGCGTTTGGTCTGCGAGTCGCGCGCGGCGTCCGGAATTGGCGGCGTTCGGACCCCGCGGCGTCCGGGCCAACGTCGGACCACGGACGCCGTCGGCGCGGTTGGGAGCCGCGTTTGCCCCAGGTAGTTCCGTAGGCGCCAGGTCTACCTGGCGGGGTGTCGCTAATCGGGCGCGTTTGGGCTGCGGGCCGCGCGCGGCGTCCGGGAGCGGCGTCCGAACCCCGCGGCGTCCGGGCAACGTCGGGCGGACCACGGACGCCGTCGGCGCGGTCGGGCGACGCGTTTGCCCCAGGTAGTCCCGTTGGCGCGTCTACCTGGCGGGTGTGTCTCTATCGGGCGCGTTTGGGCTGCGGGTCGCGCGCGGCGTCCGGACCCCGAGGCGTCGGACCACCAGCGTGGGGGCGCGATGATCGGGCCGACCACGGACGCCGCCGGCCGCGGCACCGCCCGCCGGTAGAGTGAAGCCCATGCGTGTTGGAGTCTTCGGCGCGACCGGACAGGTCGGCCAGGTGATGAGGGCGCTCCTGGAGGAGCGCGGGTTCCCCGTCGACGAGATCAGGTTCTTCAGCTCGGCCAAGTCCGCGGGGACGACGCTGCCGTGGAAGGGCGCCGAGATCGTCGTGGAGGACACGGCCACCGCCGACTTCGCGGGCCTCGACATCGCGGTCATGTCCGCGGGCGCGACGATGAGCCGCGAGTACGCCCCCAAGGTCGCCGCAGCCGGCGCCGTCGTGGTCGACAACTCCTCGGCGTGGCGCAAGGACCCCGACGTCCCGCTCGTCGTCAGCGAGGTCAACCCCGAGGACGCCCAGCACCCTCCGAAGGGCATCATCGCCAACCCCAACTGCACGACGATGGCCGCCATGCCGGTACTGAAGCCCCTGCACGACCACGCGGGCCTCACCCGCCTCACGGTCGCGACGTACCAGGCCGTGTCCGGGTCCGGCATCAAGGGCGTCGAGGCGCTCGCCGCCCAGACCGACGCGATCGCCGACCCCAAGGTGCTGGCCCTGGACGGCAGCAGGGTCCCGTCCGGCGACCCGGCTCCCTACGTCGCCCCGATCGCCTACAACGTGGTCGCGCTGGCCGGCAGCATCGTCGACGACGGCTCCGGCGAGACGGACGAGGAGCAGAAGCTCCGCAACGAGTCCCGCAAGATCCTGCACCTGCCCGACTTGGCCGTGTCCGGCACCTGCGTCCGCGTGCCGGTGTTCTCCGGGCACAGCCTGGCCGTGCACGCCGAGTTCGAGCGCCCGATCACGCCCGAGGAGGCCGTCGCCCTGCTCGCCGAGGCCCCCGGCGTCCGGCTTGCCGACGTGCCGACCCCCCGGGACGCCGCGGGTGCCGACGACGTGCTCGTTGGCCGCATCCGCGCCGACCAGGGCGTGCCGGGCAACCGCGGCCTGGTGCTGTTCCTCTCGGGCGACAACCTGCGCAAGGGGGCCGCGCTCAACGCGATCCAGGTCGCCGAGCTTCTCGTCGGACGCGAGTGAGCCCCCGGTGAGCCGCCTCGCCGTCATCGGCACCGGGGTGATGGGGGAGACCCTCCTCGCCGGGTTGCTGCGCGCCGGGTGGCACCCGACCGATCTGGTCGGCGCCGACCGACGCGAGACGCGCCGCCACGAGCTCGAGGGCCGCTACGGCGTCCGGACGGCGACCAACGCGGACGCCGTGGCGTCCGCCGACACGGTGGTGCTGGTGGTCAAGCCCCAGGACGTGCCTGAGGTGCTGCCCGAGATCTCCGCCCGCCTGCCCCAGGGCGCGCTGGTGGTGTCGCTGTGCGCCGGCGTCACCACCGCGCAGCTCGAGGAGGGGCTGCCCGAGGGCACCCCGGTCGTGCGGGTGATGCCGAACACGCCCGCGCAGGTGTCCGAGGGGATGGCCGCGGTGTCGGCCGGGTCGCACGCCTCGGCGTCCGACCTCGACAAGGCCGTGGCGATCATGGAGGCCGTCGGCAAGGCGATCGTCGTCCCCGAGCGCTACCAGGACGCCGTGACCGCCATCTCCGGCTCCGGGCCGGCCTACCTCTACTTCGTCGTCGAGGCCATGATCGACGCCGGCGTGATGCTGGGCCTGCCGCGCGACACGGCCACGATCCTGGTCAATCAGACCGTGTACGGGTCGGCGAAGCTGCTGATCGAGTCCGGCGAGCACCCCAACCTGCTGCGCGAGCGGGTGACCTCGCCCGCTGGAACGACGGCCGCCGCCCTGCGCCACCTGGAGGAACGCAGCGTCAAGGCCGCGTTCATGGCCGCCATGGAGGCCGCCCGCGACCGGTCCGCCGAGCTGGGCCGCCGCTGACCCATGCCCCCGCCCGCCCCGCGCCCGGATTGGCCGCGTCGCGGCCCGCACGGTAGGATCGGGTAGTTGGCTGGCTTTCGTGGCCGGCGCCCCAGCATCAGTTCGTCCAGCATCACAACGTCCCAGCATCAGCACAGCACCTGTACAGCACCATTCATCCGGCTCCCGGGCACCCGGGGGCAGGCTAGGAGACACACGTGGGTTCGGTCATCAAGAAGCGTCGCAAGCGGATGGCGAAGAAGAAGCACCGCAAGCTGCTCAAGAAGACGCGCATCCAGCGCCGCCGCGCTGGCAAGTGAGTCCGCGCACTCCATGACGCCACCCGACCCGCGGGTCGTGGTGCTGGTGCGCCAGGGGTGCCATCTCTGCGACGAGGCACTCGCCGTCGTCGAGGCCGTCTGCCCTGACCACGACGCCCGTTGGCGCGTCGTCGACGTGGATTCCGACCCCGAGTTGCGTGCCCGCTACACCGACCACGTCCCCGTGACGTTCGTCGACGGCGAGCAGCTGTCGTTGTGGTTCCTCGACGCCGGGCAGCTGGCCGCCGCGCTCGGCTGAGCGCCTATCCTTGCGCCCATGGAACCGACGATCGTCCACGTGTGCCGTCATGGGCAGGTCGAGAATCCCGACCACATCCTGTACGGCCGCGCGGAGGGCTACGCCTTGAGCGAGCTGGGCCAACGCATGGCCGAGCGCCTCGGCGAGCACTTCGACGGCGTCGAGCTGCAGCACCTGCGCTGCTCCCCGCTGCAGCGGGCCCGCGAGACGATCGCCCCGATCGCCCGCCGGTTCCCGCACCTCGACGTCGTCACCGACCAGCGCGTCATAGAGGCCGCCAACATGCTTGAGGGCCAGAGCTTCGGCCGCTACAACCAGCGCCTCCTGCACCCCCGCAACTGGTGGTACCTGCGCAACCCGCTGCGGCCGAGCTGGGGCGAGTCCTATCGCGACATCGCCGCCCGCATGCGCCCGGCGATCGCGGACGCCGCGGCGTCCGTGCCCCCCGGCGGCCAGGCGCTCGTGGTCAGCCACCAGCTCCCCATCTACATCGCCCGGCTGGACGCCGAGGGCCGTCACTTCGTGCACAACCCGGCCAACCGGCAGTGCCGCCTGGCCTCGGTGACCAGCTTCCACCTCCTGTCCGGCCGGGTGGTCAAGGTCGAGTACGCCGAGCCGTGTGCCGACCTCTACCCCCCGTCGAAGAAGATCTTCCGGCCGGGGATGTGACCGTCTTGGGTCGGCGGGGTCTGCGCGGGCTGCTCGCGGTCGCCACGGCGTCCGCCCTGCTGAGCGCGTGCGCCGCGCCGCCCAACGCCGAGGGCGGGTTCGTGGGCGGCGACGGCTCGCTGACCATCGTCGGTGTCGCGCAGCGGCAGGCCGCGCCCCGCGTCACCGGCACGCTGCTGGACGGCGCTGCTTTCGACTCGGCGTCCCTGGCCGGCACGGTGATCGTCTACAACGTGTGGGGAAGCTGGTGCGCGCCCTGCCGCAAGGAGGCGCCGGCCCTGGCGTCCGCGGCCCGGGCCACCGAGGGCCGGGCGGTCTTCGTGGGCATCAACACCCGCGACTCGGGCCAAGCCCAAGCCAAGGCGTTCGTGCGCGAGTTCGGCATCACCTACGTCAACGTGTTCGACCCCGACGGACGCCAGCTGCTCCAGTTCGGCGCCCAACTGCCGCCCAGCGCCATCCCCTCGACGCTCGTGGTGGACGCCCAGGGCCGCGTCGCCGCCCGCGTCCTGGGGGAGACCACCGAGGCCACGATCGTCGGGCTGGTCGACGACGTGGCGGCGGGGAAGTGACGCCATGACGCCGCTCGATCTCGGCGGCTGGTTCGAGGCCGCGGCCGGCGGCTCGATGCTGCTGGCCCTTCCGGTCGCGCTGCTCGCCGGGCTCGTGTCGTTCTTCAGCCCGTGCGTGCTGCCGCTGCTGCCGGGCTACCTGAGCTACGCCACGGGCCTGGCCGCGTCCGACATCACCGGTGGGCGCGGCAGCCGGGGCCGCATCCTGGCCGGCACGAGCCTGTTCATCGCCGGGTTCGCGCTGGTGTTCGTGTCGACGGGCGCGTTGTTCGGCGGCCTGGGCAGCCTGCTGCTGCAGTACTCGCGGGTTTTGTCGGTGGCGGCCGGCATCGTGGCGGTCGTGCTGGGTTTGGTGTTCGCGGGGGTGATCCCGCTGGGGCAGAACACGCTGCGGCCTGCCCGCGTCCCGAAGGTGGGGCTGGCCGCGGCGCCGCTGCTGGGCGTCGTGTTCGGCCTGGGCTGGACGCCGTGCATCGGGCCGACGCTGTCGGTCGTCCTGACGCTGGCGCTGAACGAGGCGACCGCGTTGCGGGGGGCCGTCCTGGCGCTGGCGTACGCCCTCGGGTTGGGCCTGCCGTTCCTGGCCGCCGGGCTGGCCTTCGACCGACTGTCGGGCACGCTGGGCTGGGTGCGGCGGCACCACGGCGTCCTGCAGAAGATCGGCGGCGGGCTGCTCGTGGTCGTGGGGCTGCTGCTGATCACCGGACTGTGGGATCGGCTGATGGGCGTCTTCAGGCAGTGGGCGTCCACGTTCGGCGTGGTGGTCTGACGTGGCGCTGCTGAGGCTGTTCTGGACGCAGCTGACGTCCATGCGCACCGCCCTGGTGCTGCTCTTCGCGCTCGCGCTGGCGGCCGTGCCGGGGTCGCTGATCCCGCAGCGTCCGGTCAACCCGATCCGGGTGTCCGACTTCGTGGCCGCCAACCCCGTCCTGGGCGACGCCTACGAGCGCCTGGGGTTGTTCGACGTGTACGGCTCGCCGTGGTTCGCGGCCGTCTACCTGCTGCTGCTCGTGTCGCTGGTGGGCTGCATCGTGCCCCGCATCGGGGTGTACGCCCGGGCCGTCCGCAACCCGCCGCCCCGCACCCCGCGCCGGCTGGAGCGCCTGCCCGAGTACGCCGAGGGCACCACCTCGCTGTCGCCGGACGCCGCCCTGGACGCCGCGGCGTCCGCCCTGGCCGCGCGGAGGTTCCGGGTCCGCCGTGAGCCGGACGCCGTGGCCGGCGAGCGGGGCTACCTGCGGGAGTTCGGCAACCTGTGCTTCCACCTCAGCTTCGTGCTGCTGCTGGGCGGCATCGCCTGGAACACGCTCGCCGGCTACCGCGGCGAGGTGATCGTCGTGGAGGGCCAGGCGTTCAGCAACAGCCTGACCCAGTACGACGACTTCAGCGCGGGCGCCGCCTTCCGGCCCAGCGACCTGGCCCCGTTCACGGTGTGGATCGACTCGTTCACCGCCAAGTTCGAGACCGGCGCGGTGCAGCGGGGGGCGGCGCGCGAGTTCGCCGCCGAGGTGCGCGTGGCCGGTGCGACGGGCGAGCCCACGGCGTCCCGCTTGGAGGTCAACCACCCGCTGGCCGTCGCGGGCACGCAGGTGCACCTCGTCGGCCACGGGTACGCGCCAGTCGTCACGGTCACCGACCCGCAGGGCACCGTGGCCTTCTCCGGGCCGGTCGTGTTCCTGCCCCAGGACGGCAACTTCACCTCGCTCGGAGTGATCAAGGTGCCCGACGCGCGGCCCGCCTACCTCGGCCTGGAAGGGTTCTTCCTGCCGACGGCGGTCATGGACGCCACCGGCCCGCACTCGGCCTTCCCGGACGCCCTGGCCCCCGAGATGTACCTCGTCGTGTGGACGGGCGCCCCGCGCACCCCGACCGGCCGGCCCGAGTCGGTGTACTCCCTCGACAAGGAGGGGCTCGAGCAACTGCGCACCGCCGACGGCACCCCGGTCACGTTCCGCATCACGCCCGGCCAGGCAGTCGACCTGCCGGACGGCTCGACGGTGTCCTTCGACGACTGGCGCCGCTGGACGAAGCTCCAGGTCAGCCACGAGCCCGGCCTGTGGCTGATCGCCTCCTCCATCGGGCTGGCCCTGGCCGGGTTGTGCCTGAGCCTGTACGTCCGGCAGCGGCGGCTGTGGGTCCGGGTGGTGCCGGACGCCGCGGCGACCCGCGTCCTCGTCGGCGGCCTCGACCGGGCCAACGCGTCGCCGCTTCTGGCGCGTGATGTCGCCGCCCTGGCCGCCGCCGCCGGCGTGACGGACGCCCACGCGGCCCACGGCGTCCCGCCCCCGCCAGGGGCCGACGCCGATCCCGACCAGCCGCGCCCCGACGCCGACCCCGACCAGCCGCACCCCGACCGGGAGGAACCCGCCTGATGGCCACTTATTCCAGCCTCGCGATGGTGACGTCCGCGGTGATCTACCTGCTGGCGCTGGTCGCCCACGCCCTGGAGTGGGCCTCCGCGCGGCGTCCGGCGCTCGTGGGCGTCCCCGCCGGTGCCCCCGCCCCCGCGGACCCCGACCCCGACGCCGGCCCGTCCCTGGCCGAGGACCGGTTCTCCCGCATCGGCGTGGCCCTGACCATGGTCGGCGCAGCGTGCCACATCGCCGGGGTGGTGCTGCGCGGGGTCGCCGCCGACCGGCTGCCGTGGGGCAACATGTACGAGTTCGTGACGAGCTCGCTGGCGTTCGCGGTGATCTTCTACCTGGTGCTGGTGTGGCGCTTCGGTTGGCGCTGGCTGGGCCTGCCCGTCACCCTGCTGCTGTCGTTGGGCCAGGGGCTGGCGGTGACGGTCTTCTACGTCGCGGTGGCCCCGCTGGTGCCCGCGCTGCACTCGGTGTGGTTCATCATCCACATCGTCGCCGCGGCGGTGTCCGGGGCGGCGTTCAACCTGGGCGCGATCGCGGCGATCCTGTACCTGCTCAAGGACCGGGCGGCCGCCAAGGGCCACGCCGGCGGCTACCTCGCCCGCCTGCCCGAGGCCGACCGGCTCGACGCGTTCAGCCACGGCGTCCACAAGTTCGCCTTCCCGCTTTGGACGTTCACCATCGCCGCCGGCGCCGTGTGGGCCGACTACGCCTGGGGCCGGTTCTGGGGCTGGGACCCCAAGGAGACCTGGTCGCTGGTCACCTGGGTCGTCTACGCCGCCTACCTGCACGCCCGGGCCACCGCGGGCTGGCGCGGACGCCGCGCCGCCTGGCTGGCCGTGCTCGGCTTCGTCACCTTCTGGTTCAACTTCATCGGCATCAACCTGCTGGTGTCAGGGCTGCATTCCTACGCGGGCATCTGAGCCGAGGCGTCCGCGCCCGGACGCCGACGCGCCCGCGTCCGCGCACGGCGGGGGCGGCGCGGGGGTGTCGGCGGGCCGTGACAGACTGGGAGCCGTGCGACACTACGACCTCGCCGTCGTCGGCAGCGGCTCGGGCAACTCGATCATCGACGAGCGGTTCTCCGGCCGACGCGTGGCGCTGGTCGACGACGGAGCCCGCTTCGGTGGCACGTGCCTCAACCACGGCTGCATCCCGACCAAGATGTTCGTCGTGCCCGCCGACTACCTGGCCGCGCCCGCGGCGGCGTCCGCGGTCGGCGTCCGCATGGCACGGCCGACGGCCGACTGGGCGGCCGTCCGCGACCGCATCTTCGGCCGCATCGACCCGATCAGCGACGGCGGCGAGCGGTGGCGGGCGGAGTCCGAGAACGTCACCTTGTACCGGGAGACGGCCCGGTTCACCGGCACCCGCCGCCTGCGCGTCGGCGACGAGGAGTTCACCGCCGACCAGGTCGTGATCGCCGCGGGCTCGCGGCCCACGCGTCCGCCCATCGACGGCTTGGACGACCCGGCGGTCGCCGCCCGCGTGCACACGTCCGACACGGTCATGCGCCTCGACGCCCTGCCCGCGAGCCTGGTCATCGTCGGTGGCGGCTTCGTGGCCGCCGAGTTCGCCCACATCTTCGCCGCCTTCGGCACCCGCGTGACCGTGCTGGCGCGGTCCCAACGCCTGCTGCGCACCGAGGACGACGAGATCTCCCGCCGCTACACGCAGGCCGCCGCGGCGTACACCGACCTGCGCCTGGGCCACCGCGCGACGCGCGTCGAGGCCACGGACGCCGGCGTCCGGGTGCACACCGCCGACGCCGACGGGGAAACCGGGGCCGTGGACGCCGACCTGCTGCTGCTCGCCACCGGCCGGACGCCCAACGGCGACCGCCTCGACGCCGAAGCCGGCGGGGTGGCCGTCGACGAGCGCGGCTTCGTCGTCGTCGACGAACGTCAGGCCACGAACGTGCCGGGCGTGTGGGCGCTGGGCGACGTGTGCTCCCCGCGCATGCTCAAGCACGTCGCCAACCACGAGTCCCGCGTCGTCGCCCACAACCTGCTGCACCCCGACGATCCGGTGACCGCCGACCACGACGCGGTCCCGCACGCGGTGTTCGGGCACCCGCAGGTGGCGGCCGTCGGGCTCACGGAGCAGGCCGCCCGCGACGCCGGCCACGACGTCGCCGTCGCGGTGCAGGAGTATGGCACCACCGCCTACGGCTGGGCCCTGGAGGACGAGGGCAGCTGCGTCAAGCTCATCGCCGACCGCGCCACCGGGCTCCTGCTCGGCGGCCACATCATCGGCGAGCAGGCGGCGAGCCTGATCCAGCCGGTCATCCAGGCGATGGCCACCGGGCTGGACGCCGCCAGGATGGCCCGCGGGCAGTACTGGATCCACCCGGCCCTCACCGAGGTCGTCGAGAACGCGTTGCTCGCGCTCGACCTGGGCCCCCGGTGAGCCGCCGCGGCCGCGCCGCCGCGCTGGTCCTCGCCCTGGCGCTGGTCGGCTGCGCCCAGGTGGGTCCCGTGGGCAGCACCACGCGCCCCACGGCGTCCAGATCAGCGACCAAGGCCACGGCGTCCGCGGCGACCCCGCCGCCTCCGACCGCGGCCGGCCCGACGGCGTCCTGGCCGACGTGCGCGGCCCTGGCGGCGTCGCTCGGCACCGCGGGCCAGGCCGGGCAGCTCGTCATGGTGGGGGTCACGGGCAGCCTGGACGCTGCCGAGCGCCGCGCCATCACCGAGAAGCGGTTCGGCTCGGTGATCCTCATGGGCAACTCGACGGCGGGCGTGAAGGCCACGCGGGTGACGACGGACGCCGTCCGCGCGCTGGCCGGCCCCGGGGGCATCGTGGTCGCCGTCGACCAGGAGGGCGGCGTCGTGCAGCGCCTCAAGGGCGAGGGCTTCGACACGATTCCGTCGGCGGCCGAGCAGGCGCAGCTGCCCCTGTCGGTGCTGACCGAGCACGCGGCCGGCTGGGGACGGCAGTTGGCGGACGCCGGCGTCCGGTTCAACCTCGCCCCCGTGGCGGACGTGGTGCCCGAGGCCAAGGCGTCCAGCAACGAGCCGATCGGACGCCTCGACCGCGGGTTCGGGCACACGCCCGAGGTCGTGTCGGCGGGCGTCGCGGCGTTCGTGGCCGGCATGCAGCAGGCCGGCGTCGGCACGTCGCTGAAGCACTTCCCCAACCTCGGTCAAGTGGTGGGCAACACCGACTTCACCGCGAACGTGCGCGACGCGGTCACCACGGCCGACGACCCGGCGCTGGCCCCCTACCGGGCGGGGCTGGCGGCGGGCGCCACGACGGTGATGGTCTCCACGGCCTACTACACCCGCATCGACGCGACCGCGCCGGCCGCGTTCTCGCCCACGGTGGTGGCCATCGCTCGCGACGGGCTGGGCTTCGACGGGGTCATCGTCAGCGACGACCTGGGCGTGGCGAAGGCGGTGGCCGCGGTGCCGGCGTCCGAGCGGGCGGTGCGGTTCGTGCGGGCCGGCGGCGACCTGGCGATCAGCGTGGACGTACCGGCGGCGTCGGCGATGGTGGACGGCCTGGTGACGGCGGCGTCCGACCGGGCGTTCGCGGCCCGGCTGGCGGCCAGCGCCGAGCGCGTGCTGACGATGAAGGCGGGGCTCGGGGCGGCGTCCTGCCAGGTCGTGCGGGGGTAGCCCTCAAGCCTCGACGCGCAGCTGCGACTGCACCCGGCGGGCCGTGGTGAGCAGCTCGGGACGGCTGTCGGGGATCGACGCGTAATAGATGCTGGACGACTCTGCGCTCGTGGCCACGATGACGATGATCGCGGTCTCGCCCTTCTCGTTCAGGCCCTTGATCGAGAAGCCCAGGTGCATCTCCACGACCCAGGCGTCGCGGCCGTCCACGGTGGTGGCCTGGTTGACCCGGTCGGCGCGATCGAGGACGGCGTCGCCGTAGAAGACGCCCATGATGCACCGCGTCACGATCTCGGCGCCCTGCTGCGGGCTGAAGAAACCGTCGCCCGCGATCAACTCGCCGACCACCAGGGACGCCACCCAGCTGGACCCTTTGCCGTCGTAGTTCTCCTCCACCATGACGCTCTGGCCGAACACGTCGCGTCCGAACGGCACCCGGGTCTCCTCCGCGACCGCCCCCCACGGGCTGCCGAGCTGCGGGTAGGACAGGTCGCCGCCGCGGACCCGGCCGGCCGGCTGGACGGAACGGGGCTGCGGGGATTCCACGACCGACCGCTTCGGGCACACGTCGCCGGTCGGGTTGGACGCCGGGGTCGCCCCGCCGAACGGGTTCAGGCTGCCCCCGCCGAGCAGCACCACGCCGCCGACGATCAGGCCCACCACGAGCAGCCCGACGACCGCGAGGGCCGCGACGGGGCGCTTGCCGGACGGTCGGTCGACGGCGTCGGTGTAGCCGGTGAACCCCGGCGTCGGCTGGGTGGAGCGGATCGGCAGCTGGCCGGCGTCCGGCGGCAGCGGGGAGGGCGAGTAGGGGTTCGACGTGAGGGCCGGCGTCCACTGCGTGCCGTCCCACCAACGGAACATGCCCGCTTGCCCGCCCGGGTCGGGGTACCAGCCTGCCCTGCTCATGCGCCGATTGTAGGCGGGCGGTGAAACGGCGGACGGGGCGCGGCTCGGCCTGCGGGGGAGCAGAGAGTGGCTCAGCCGAAGCGACCGGTGATGTAGTCCTCGGTGGCCTTCTGCTCCGGGGTGGAGAAGATCTTCTCGGTTGCACCCATCTCGATCAGCTTGCCCGGCGCGCCCGTGCCGGCAATGTTGAAGAACGCCGTGGTGTCGGACACCCGGGCGGCCTGCTGCATGTTGTGGGTCACGATGACGATCGTGTAGTTCTCCTTGAGCTCGCCGATCAGGTCCTCGATCGCGAGGGTGGAGATCGGGTCGAGCGCCGAGCAGGGCTCGTCCATGAGCAGCACCTGCGGCCGCATGGCGATGGCCCGCGCGATGCACAGGCGCTGCTGCTGGCCGCCGGACAGTCCGGAGCCGGGCAGGTCGAGTCGGTTCTTGACCTCTTCCCACAGGTTGGCGCCGCGGAGCGCGCGCTCGGCGACCTCGTCCTGCTCAGAGCCCGACAACCGCTTGTTGTTCAGCCGCAGCCCGGCCAGCACGTTCTCCTTGATCGACATCGTCGGGAACGGGTTGGGCCGCTGGAACACCATGCCCACCTGCCGGCGCACGTTCACCGGGTCGACGCCCGGGCCGTACAGGTTGGCCCCGTCGAGCAGCAGCTCGCCGTTCACGTAGGCGCCCGGGATCACCTCGTGCATGCGGTTGATAGAGCGGAGGAAGGTGGACTTCCCGCACCCGGACGGGCCGATGAACGCCGTGACGGCGCGGGGTTCGATGACCATAGAGACGTCCTCGACGGCCTTGAAGGCGCCGTAGAAGATGTCGAGGCCGCGGGCTTCGATGCGTTTGGACATGGGTGTGGTCTCCTTGGCCGGGTCAGCGGCCGGTCTTGGGCGCGAAGCGCCTGGCGATGAGGCGTCCGGCGAAGTTGAGCACCATGACGATCAGGATGAGGGTGAGCGCGCCGGCCCAGGCACGGTCCCAGTAGGGCTCGTTGGGGATGCCCGGGCGGGCGTACTGGTCGTAGACGAACACGGGCAGCGTCATCATGGGGTTGGCCAGCGGGTTGGTGTTGAGGCTCTGAGTGAACCCGGCCGCGATCATGAGCGGCGCGGTCTCGCCGATCACGCGGGCCAAGGCCAGCATCACGCCCGCGACGATGCCCGACACCGCGGTGGGGAGCACGATCTGGAGGATCGTCTTCCACTTCGGGACGCCGAGGGCATAGGACGCCTCGCGCAGCTCGTTGGGGACGATGCGCAGCAGCTCCTCGGTGGAGCGGACCACCACCGGGATCATCAGCACCGACAGCGCCACAGCGCCGGCCAGGCCGCTGGAGAAGCCGGGCCCGAACAGCAGGGCGAACACGGCGTAGGCGAACAGGCCGGCCACGATCGACGGGATGCCCGTCATCACGTCCACGAAGAAGGTGATGCCGCGCGCCAGCGGGGCTTTCTCGCCGTACTCGGCGAGATACACGGCGGTGAGCAGCCCGATCGGCACCGAGATGAGGGCGGCGATGCCGGTGACGAACAGCGTGCCGGTGATCGCGTGCGTCGCCCCGCCGCCCTCGCCGACGACGTTGCGCATCGACCACGTGAAGAAGGTCACGTCGAAGCGGCGCAGCCCCTGGGCGAGCACCGTCCACAGCAGCGAGATCAGCGGCAACAGGGCGAGGCCGAAGGCGACGTAGACGAGGTGCTTGAAGAACCGGTCCGTGGCCTTGCGGGCCCCCTCGATCACGAGCGACGCGACGTGCAGCGTCGCCAGGAACACCACGAGGGCCAGAGCGACCGCCAGGCCGGGGTTGAAGCCGCCGGTGGCCGCGAACGCGAGGCCCAGCCCGACGAGGGCGGCGACGCCGGCGCCGACCGGGGTCGCCCAGGTGGGCAGCTGATTGGCCGTGAGGGCGTTCGCGGACGCCGTGGGTGCGGGCGCGCCGGCGGTGGTCGTCGTGGTCATCAGTTGGCTCCCGAGTATTGGGCGCGGCGGCTCACAATCCAGCGGGCGATCATGTTCACCCCGAGGGTGATCACGAACAGCACCAGGCCGGACGCGATGAGCTGGTTGGTCTTGATGCCGAACGCCTCGGGGAAGTCGAGGGCGATCGTGGCGGCGATGGTGTTGGGGTTCTGCTGGCTGGTGAGCTGGAACGAGATCACCTGGGCGCCGGACAGGATCATCGCGACGGCCATGGTCTCGCCCAGCGCACGCCCTAGGCCGAGCATGACGGCGGACACGATGCCGGCGCGAGCGAAGGGGAAGACGGCCATGCGAACCATCTCCCAGCGGGTGGCGCCGAGCGCGAGAGCGGCCTCCTCGTGCAGCTTGGGCGTCTGCAGGAACACCTCGCGGCACAGGCTGGTGATGATCGGCAGGATCATCACCGCCAGCACCAGCGACGTGGTCAAGATCGTGCGGCCGGTGCCGGACGGGGCGCCGGAGAAGAGCGGGATGAAGCCCAGGTAGGTGGTCAGCCACACGTGCAGCGGCTGCAGCGCCGGGGCGAGGACGAAGAAGCCCCACAGGCCGTAGACGACGGACGGCACGGCGGCCAGCAGGTCGATGACGTACCCGAGGCCCTGGGCGAAGCGGCGGGGCGCGTAGTGGGAGATGAACAGCGCGATGCCGATGGCGACCGGCACTGCGAACAGCAGCGCCCAGGCCGACGCCCAGACGGTGCCGAACGCGAACGGCAGCACCCACGCCCAGAACTCGCCGTAGCCCTGCTTCTCCAGGATCGCCGGGTCGGTCGTGAGCGCCGGCAGGGCCTGCACGAGCAGGAACGTCGCGACGGCGGCGAGGATCGCCAGGATGAGCAGGCCGGAGCCGGTGGAGAGCCCGCGGAACACCTTGTCGCCGATGCGCGGCCTGCTGGGGACGAGGCCCTCGTCCGCGTCCGGGTCGGCCGGACGTGCCTTCGATATCACTTGATCGCGTCGACCGCGGTCTTGACGCTGGTCTGCAGGGCGGTGGACAGGGCGGCGGCCCCGGCCTTGTCCTGGGCGGCCTTCTGGCCGTCCGCGGAGACGATGTAGGTGAGGTAGGACTTCACCAGCGTCGCGTCCTTGGCGTCCTTGTACTGCTCGCAGACCAGGGCGTAGGAGACCAGCGCGATCGGGTAGGCCCCGGCCGCCTTGCGGTCCAGCTTGAGCGCGAGGTCGTTCGCGGCCCGGTTGGCGACCTTGGGGCTGGCCTCGACCATCTTCGCGGCGCCGCCGGCGGTGGGGGCGAGGAACTCGCTGCCCACGCCCACCGAGACCAGGCCCAGGCCGGTGGCCTGGCCGAGGTCGGCGTAGCCGATGGTGTTCTTGCCGTTCTTGACCGCGCCCACGACGCCCGAGGTGCCCTGGGCGGCCTCGCCGGCGAACTTGGCCGGCCAGGTGCCGGACGCCTTCTCCGTCCAGACGGTGGACGCCGTCTGCGCGAGGTAATCGGTGAAGTTCTCGGTGGTGCCCGACTCGTCCGAGCGGTGCACGGCGGTGATCGCGGCCGACGGGAGCGTCACGCCCGGGTTGGTGGCGACGATCTTGGGGTCGTTCCACGTCGTGATCTGCCCGGCGAAGATGGCGGCCACCGTGTCGGCGGAGAGCTTGAGCTCCTTGACGCCGTCGATGTTGAAGATGATCGCGATCGGGGAGATGTAGACGGGCAGGTTCAGGGCGTTCGAGGTGGTGGCGCACTTGGCGAACTTGCCGGCGCCCATCTCCTCGTCCTTGAACGCGCGGTCCGAGCCGGCGAACTGGACGGCGCCGGCGATGAACGCCTCGCGTCCCGCACCCGAGCCGGCCGGGTTGTAGTTGACGGTGACGCCCGGGTTCTTGGTCTGGTACTCGGCGATCCACACCTTCTGGGCGCTGCCCATGGAGGAGGCGCCCTGGCCGGCCAGCGTGCCCGACAGGGCCGTGGCGCCGGCCGTGGTCGTGGCGGCGGGGGTTCCCTCATTCGCCGCGCAGCCGGTCAGGCTCAGTGCGGTGGCGGCCAGCAGGGCGAGCGGCACGCCGAACTTCGAGTTCTTCAAGGTCGTTCCTAACATTGGGTGGTTTCGGGGATCGTCCCGAGGACTGGCTGCTTCCAATCTCTGACGCCACGGTAAGCAGCCTGCATGACGAGATTCGCGCGGCCGGGTGAACGGACGGTGAACGACGGTGGGCGTGCTGCGGCGCCGCCGAGAGCTCGCACGGGTGCCTGGCAGGCGGACTACGCCCGCGGGCGGTGGTACTCCACGGCCACGGCCATGCCCGAGGCGTCGACGTGGGCGATGACGACCGCGGACGTCTGCAGCGGCCGCGGCGGGATGCCGAGCGCGGCCAGCATGGTGGGCAACACCGGACGATGCCCGCACACCGCCGTCGGGACGCCCGACGCGGCGGCCTCCTTGGCGATGCGCTTCATCAGCGTGGTGACGCCGCGGCTGTTCTCCTCGCCGATCTCCTCGCTCAGGACGGTCCACCCCTCGACCTCGAGCCCCGCCTCGCGCGCGTATGGCCGCAGTGTCTGGACGCACCGCGTGGACGTCGACGACGCCAGCCGCCGGATGTCGAACGCCTCGAACAACGGCACGAGCGCCGCGGACTGTTTGCGCCCCCGCGCGGTCATGGGCCGGGCCTGGTCTCGCCCGGACCAGTTCTTGCGCAGCATGGCCTTGCCGTGCCGGACCACGAGCAGCGGCGTCGTATCCGCCAGCGAGAACGCCTTGAGCACCAGCTTCTTCTCGTCGTCGTAGGTCATGCGCGCCATCGCGGCGCGTGGCCCCAGCCACACGACGCGGTCGACCTCCTTGTCGGGCTTGCGGGGCTTGGCCTGAAGCGTGCGGGCCGTCCAGTAGTGCACGAGCTTGCGCCCGCCCCCGACCGGGTAGCTGATGTCGCCGAGCGGCCCGACGAGGGCCACTTTGACGCCGGTCTCCTCCAGCGTCTCGCGCGCGGCGGCGACCGCCTCGTACTCGTCCGGCTCCAGCTTGCCCTTGGGCAGCGTCCAGTCGTCGTAGGACGGCCGGTGCACCAGCAGGACGCGCGGGTCCTTGCCGTCGCGGGAGCGCAGCGTGACCGTGCCGGCGGCCACCGTCACCTTGGTCATCGCGCCTCCGGACGCCGGACGCCGAGCGCCTGGATCAAGTGCTCCTGGAGGTCGCGGAGCGGCTCGCCGTCGGCGTCCAGGGTGCGTTGCACCCACGTGCTGTCCTCCAGCCACCAGGACGCCGTGGCGTCGTCGAAGGCGAGGTCGAACAGCGACGCGATGCGCTCGACGTGGTGCGGCTTGGTCAGCGACGCGAGCACCTCGACGCGCCGGTCGAGGTTGCGGTGCATCAGGTCGGCCGACCCCAGCCCGACGTGCGCCTCGCCGCCGCCGGCGAACCAGAACAGCCGGCTGTGTTCGAGGAACCGCCCCAGGATGCTGCGCACCCGGATGTTCTCGCTCAGCCCCGGCACCCCCGGCCGGACGGTGCAGATGCCCCGCACCCACAGGTCGATGGGCACGCCCTCGCCGGACGCCCGGTAGAGCGCGTCGATCAGGGCCTCGTCGACCACGGAGTTGACCTTGATGCGGATGCCCGCCGGACGCCCTGCCCGCTGGTGGGCCACCTCCTCGGCGATCAGCGCCAGCAGCCCGCGCCGGATCCCGTGCGGGGCTACGAGCAGCCGGCGGTAGTCGAGCTCCTGGGTCATGCCGGACAGGTGGTTGAAGACCCGGGCCACGTCCTCGGTGAGGATGGGGTTGGCGGTCAGAAGGCCCATGTCCTCGTACTGCCGGGCGGTCTTGGGGTTGTAGTTGCCGGTGCCGACGTGGGCGTAGCGGCGCAGGCCGTCCGGCTCGTCGCGCACCACCAGGCACAGCTTGCAGTGCGTCTTCAGCCCCACCACGCCGTAGACGACGTGGCAGCCGGCCCGCTCGAGCTTGCGCGCCCAGCCGATGTTGGCCCGCTCGTCGAACCGCGCCTTGATCTCGACGACCACGAGCACCTGCTTGCCGGCCTCGGCGGCCTCGACGAGGGCGTCGACGATCGGCGAGTCCCCGGACGTGCGGTACAGCGTCTGCTTGATCGCCAGCACGTGCGGGTCGGCGGCCGCCTGCTCGACGAAGCGCTGCACCGACGTGGCGAACGAGTCGTAGGGGTGCTGCAGCAGGACGTCCCGCTCGCGGACGGCCTTGAACAGGTCAGCCGGCTTGGACGTCTCCACGCCGGCGAGGCCGGGGTGGGTCTTGGGCAGGAAGGAGGGGTACGACAGGTCCTCGCGGTCGATGCCGCCGAGGGTGAACAGGCCGGTCAGGTCCAGCGGCGCCGGCAGGGCGAACACCTCGCGCTCGGAGACGTCGAGCTCGCCGACGAGCATCTCCAGCAGCTCGGACGGGATGCCGTCCTCCACCTCGAGCCGCACCGGCGGACGCCCCACCTTGGCCCGCAGCAGCTCCTTCTCCAGGGCGTGCAGGATGTTCTCGGCGTCGTCCTCCTCGACCTCGAGGTCCTCGTTGCGGGTGACGCGGAAGGTCGTCCAGGCCACGACCTCCATGCGCCCGAACAGCATGCCCAGCTGGTGGCCGATCACCGTCTCGATGGGCAGGAACCGCCCGTCGCCGAGGTCCACGAACCGGCTCAGCATGGTCGGCACCTTGATGCGGGCGAACTGGCGGCGTCCGTCCAGCGGGTTGCGCACCCAGACGGCCAGGTTCACCGACAGCCCCGAGATGTACGGGAAGGGGTGTGCCGGGTCGACCGCCAGCGGGGTGAGGATGGGGTAGATGCGCTCCTCGAACAGCTTGGCCATGCGGGCGTGCTCGGCGTGCGACAGGTCGTCCCACCCGACGATGTGGATGCCTTGCGCGGCCAGCTCGGGCCGCACCTCCTCGGCGAACACCCGGGCCTGCTCGGTGGTCAGCTCGCGCACCCGGGCCAGGATCAGGTCGTGCAGGTCGCGGGGCAGGATGCCGGACGTGCCCGGCGCGGCCACCCCTGCGGCGATGCGCCGCTTGAGGCCCGCGACGCGGACCATGAAGTACTCATCCAGGTTGGAGCTGAAGATGGCGAGGAACTTGGCGCGCTCCAGCAACGGGACGCGGCGGCGGTCGCGGGCCAGGTCGAGCACCCGGTTGTTGAACGCCAGCCAGCTCAGTTCCCGGTCGAGGTAGCGGTCCTCCGGCAGCGGGGCCTGCGGTTCGTCGTCGCTCACGCGGCCTCCTGTCTCTGGTCACCGACAACACGCCGCCCCCACGATGGCACATCCGGGGGGCCGGCCCACGCGTGCCGACTGCTCCATTCAAGCATCGGTCGCGGGAACGTAGAGCGTGTCCGTGTGGTAGACGGCGAACCCGTTGCGTTCGTACAAGCGCACCGCCGGGGCGTTGTCCGCCTCCACGTACAGGATGACGCGGGTGTGCCCGGACGCCGCCAGGTGCGCCAGGCCGGCGTCCAGGAGGACGCGGCCGAGCCCGCGCCCGGACGCCCGCGGGTGGACGCCGATGACGTACACCTCGCCGGTGGCGGCGTCGTGGTGCTTGGTCCAGTGGAAGCCGGCCACGCCCGCGGCGTCCTCGGCGAGGATGAGCCCCGCCGGGTCCCACCACGGCTCGGCCTGCCTGCGGCGCAGGTCGTCGGCGCCGAAGTGGCCCTGCTCGGGATGCCCCGCGAACGCGGCGGCGTTCACCGCCAGGAACGCGTCGGCGTCCGCGTCCGTGAAGCCCCGCAACCGGACGCCGGGCGGCGGCTGCGGGGCCGGGACGCCAGCCAGGGTTCGCTCCATGACGAGGAGGCGGCGTCCGGGGACCAGACCGCGGGCGGCGGCGAACCCCTGCGCCTCGGGCAGGTCGCCGAACGCCCACACGGACGGCGCGGGGGCGGCTTCCGCCAGCGCGCGCAGCAGCGCGGTGCCCACCCCGCGGCGGCGGTGCTCGGGGTGGACGACCAGCTGGCCCGAGGAGTGCGCGGGTTGCCATTGGGCGTAGCCGGCGAGGTCGCCGTCGGGGCGCGTCGCCAGCCAGTGGGTGGCGCCGGGACCGTCCCCGGGCGCGGACAGCTGCAGCCGCGCCTCCTCGTTGAGCGGGACCTGACCCTCGGCGTCCGCGGCGGCGTCGGCGAGGGCGAGCGCCGCATCACGCTGGGCTTTTGTGATCGAAGGCAGGGCGGGGGACAGGGAGGGCAGCGACCGCATGGTGCGACGCTACCGGGTGCGGCCGACGGTGCCCACGGGCTGCCGTGGGGATCTCAGCCGAGGTCGCGGCGTCCGCCCCAGCGTGCTCAGCCGAGGTCGCGGCGTCCGAGGTCGGGGGAGAACCGGTAGCCCACGTTGCGCACGGTGTTGATCAGGCTCTCGTGCTCGACGCCGAGCTTGGCGCGCAGCCGGCGGACGTGGACGTCGACCGTGCGGGTGCCGCCGTAGTAGTCGTAGCCCCAGACGTCGGACAGGAGCGTCTCGCGGCTGAACACGCGCCCCGGGTGCTGGACCAGGTACTTCAGCAGCTCGAACTCGGTGTAGGTGAGGTCGAGCGTGCGGCCGTGCAGGGACGCGTGGTACGCGGACTCGTCGATCGTGATGCCGCCGGAGCTGGTGATGCCGTCGTCGCTCGGGCCCGCCGACAGCAGGCGGAGGCGGGCGTCGAACTCGGCGGGCCCGGCGTCGGCGTGCACGATGTCGGCGACCCCCCACTCGCCGCTCACCGCGGCGAATCCGCCCTCGCCGAGCACGAGCAGGATCGGGACGGCGGACGCCGCGGCCTCCAGCAGGCGGCACATTCGGCGCGCGGCGGCGAGATCGGAGCGGCCGTCGAGGACGATCACGTCGGCGCGGTCCGCGGCGGCGGCGACGGACGCGTCGGGGGGCACGACGGTGACCGGGTGCGCCAGCAGGCCCAGCGCCGGCAGCGGGGAGCCCGACGAGTCGTCGGTGTCGGTCGACTGGGTGACCAGCAGTAGTTGCGCCACGGCCCTCCCCTCTCGCCGACGTCGCGCGACAGTCTAGGGCGTCGGCGCTGCGGACGGTCGCGGAGGGCCGCACGGGTGCTCGTCGCCCGCGGAGCTCAGACGGCTGGAACGCCGGCGGGGTCAGGCGTTCACTCGTCGGACAGAAGTTGAGGGATCTGAATGCTCGCCGCCAGCAGTTCGATTTGGACGAGCCGGCCTGACGTCGCGAAAGTCATGATGCCCACCGTGCTGCCACGGACATCGATAGGGATATCGACGAATTCTCGAGGCTTGGGGAGATCTCCGATCCGAAGGACCGCAGCATCGACGCCAGGGTCGAACTCCACCGGGATGACTCATGGTCGACCGAGTCGTGCGGACCAGCTTGTTCGGCCGACGTCATCACCGCGGGCAACCCAAAGAAGGCGATTCCTCTTGGCGTTCGGTGAGTCGCAGCGCCCCAAGGGAGGGGTCTCCGGCCGACTCCTGGTTTGATGCACCCAGCGCATCAAACGTGGAGTCGTGCTGTGCGCCTTTGCAGCAGTCGGTCCTGGGCGAGAGACATCTCCCCCGTTCCGTCGCGTCGAGCGACATCTGAACCGCCTAGCGATCCGCGTTCAACCTGTCCACCACCATCCTCCGACTTCGGCAGCGCCAGCTCAGGGGAGCCGTTCGAACTTCAAAGGCTCGTCCACGCTCGGTGAGGTCGCATCCAATCAGGAGGGCGCGTCCCTGCCCGGTCGAGCCCAAACGGCGCTGTCGAGCACGAGCGTCACGGGGCCATCGTTGACGAGTTCGACGGACATGTGCGCGCCGAAGCGTCCCGTCTCGACCCGGGCCCCGCGGCGGCGCAGCGCGTCCACGAACGCAGCGACCAGCGGCTCGCCGACTGCCGCGGGCGCGGCGTCGCTCCAGGACGGACGCCGCCCCTTCCGCACGTCGGCGTACAGCGTGAACTGGCTGACCACGAGCAGCGGGGCGCCGGCGTCCGAACAGGACCGCTCGCCGTCCAGGATGCGCAGGCCCCACACCTTGTCGGCGAGGCGTTCGGCGTCCGCGTCGGTGTCGCCGTGGGTGACCCCGACCAGCAGCAGCAGGCCGGGGGAGTCGATGGCGCCGACGGTCTCGCCGTCCACGACGACGGACGCGCGGGTGACGCGCTGGACCACGATGCGCACGCGTGCTCCCTACAACCGCACCCGGATGCGGAGCAGTTCCATCGCCCACGCCAGCACCAGGCACGCCAGCACCGCGCCGGCGGGGAAGGCCACACCCGCGGCCAGCTCGCCCCAGCGCTCGGTGACGATCGGCTCCCAGTGCGGCCACAGCCACTCGCCGTGGGCGCGCGCGACGACCGTCTCGGAGAACGCGTAGACGACGATCGCGTGCCCGCCCAGCACGACCAGCGGACGCAGCGGCCCGCCCTTGCTCCGCGGCGGGATGAGCAGCGCGAGCACAACCAGCGCCAGCACGGCGATGCCGCCGGTGACCAGGGCGAAGCTGGGCGTCCAGAGGTACTTGGTGATCGGGACGACCTCGGCAAGGGCGAGCCCCAGGCCCAGCGTGCCGGCGCCGAGGACCGTGAGCATGCCGAGCCGGCCCCAGCCCTTGAAGTCGCGGGAGATGCGCCCGGCCAGGACGCCGATGAAGACCGTCCCGAACGCCGGCAGGATGGCGTGCGGGTTCTCCGGGTGCGGGGCGAAGCCGAGCAGCGAGTCGACCCAGTCGCCCAGGTTGGCCTCGCGCTCGAACGAGCCCACGCCGACGCCGGGCACGTCATAGCCCAGGTAGGCCGCCGTGACGCCGATCAGCACCGCGGCCACCAGCGGCAGTTGCACCATCCGGGGCAGCCGCGTCACCAGCCACGCCAGCAGGTACGTGACGCCGATCAGCTGCAGCACGCCCACCGTGAGGTCGTAGGGCTGGCCATAGTGGTACGACACCAGCGCCGACCCGATCAGGATCAGCATGATCGCCCGTCCGAACGCCCGCCGCCAGCCCGTGCGCGTCGCGTAGGGGATCGCCGTGCCCATGGCGACCAGGAACGCCGGGAACACGGCGTCCGCGACCGTCAGCCCGCTGTACTCGGCGTGCCGCAGTTGCTCGGGCAGCGACCAGTTGCCCGCCCAGTTCACGAACACCATCAGACCGATGGACAGCCCCCGCAGCGCGTCCAGGGCGTAGAAGCGTGCTGGCTGGGCGGAGTTGGCCCGGGCTGAACCGGAAGGGGACGGTTCTACGTTCGGTTCAAGCGGTGCCGGATCACTCGCCCGCTGCTCCGGGACCGGCTGGGTGTCTGGCTCGGTGGGCGTGGCCGGGCGCTGCTCAGACGCCGGACGCCACGCCGGGTCTTCTCCGGGCGACATGGGTCGGGGCGGGGCGGCGTCGCGCGGGGCGGCGTCGGGCGGGGCGGCGTCGGGCGGGGCGGCGTCGGGCGGGGCGGAGACCTCGTTGGGCACGGCCGATTGTCGCACGCGCGCCTCCTCGCCCCAGGAGCCGCCCGTTGCCGTGCCGTCGGCGCTGCGCCGGTGCGAACCGAAAGAGAACCGTCCCTTCCGGTTCAGCCCCTGAACCGAAAGAGAACCGTCCCCTTCCGGTTCAGCCTCGGGCCCGGAAGAACTTCGCCCGCGGGTACGTTGAGGTGTGCGACCCCCACCGAAGGGGGAGCGCCCCCGGAAGGAGCCCACGTGCCGTTCGAGATCCCGTCCGACCTCAACCCCGCCCTGGTCGGCCTGGCCTGGCTGCGCGGACGCTGGGAGGGCACCGGTTATCGCCAATGGCCCGACGAGGGCACCGTCTCGTTCCACCAGCAGGTCGACTTCGCCGACAACGGCGGCGACTACCTGCACTACCTGGCCCAGTCGTTCGAGGTGGACGACGACGCCCGCCCCGTGCGTCCGCTGGCGATGGAGACCGGGTTCTGGCTCCCGCGCGCCGACGGCACGCTCGACATCGTCATGTGCAGCCCCGAGGGGTTCTCCGAGATCTGGTACGGCAAGCTGTCCCCGGGACGCGTCGACGTCACCACCGACGCCGTCGTCCGCAGCCCGGACGCCAAGGTGTCGTACACCGCCGGACGCCGCCTGTACGGCCACGTCGACGGCAAGCTGATGTACAGCTTCGACCGATCGACGGCCGAGCACCCGCTGCAGCCCTTCGTCTGGGCGACGCTCATCCGCGCAGGCGGGCAGTGACGTGACGGCCGTCCTCAACGAGTCCGGGCCGGACGCCGGCGTCCCGTGGCACTACGGCGACCCGCTGCGCGAGCAGCGCCGCCTGGAGGCCGGCCAGGCCGCCGTCGACCTCTCGCACCGGCCCGTCTTCACGGTCGCCGGCCCCGACCGGCTGACCTGGCTGCACGCGCTGACCAGCCAGCGCTTCGAGGGGCTCGCCGCCGGCGACTGGGTCACGGCGTACGTCCTCGACCCGGCCGGGCACATCGAGCACGTGCTCGCCGGCTTCGACGACGGCGAGGCGTTCTGGGCGCACACCGAGCCCGGACGCCTAGACCCCCTGCTGGGCTGGCTCGACCGCATGCGGTTCGCGTCGCGGGTGGAGCTGAGCGACAGGTCGGCGTCGCACGCCCTGGTGCTGGCCCCCGGTCCTCGGTTCGTCGGACGCGAGTCGCTCGATGAGGCGTTGGGCGGCGTCCGGGCCGGCACGTGGGCGTCCGAGGCGCTGCGCATCGCGTCCGGGACGCCGCGCGTGTTCCTCGACACCGATGCCCGCACGATCCCGAACGAGGTAGCCACCCCCGACGGCGACCGGCTCGGCGAGGCCGTCCACCTTCACAAGGGCTGTTACCGCGGCCAGGAGACCGTGGCGCGCGTCCACACCCTCGGACGCCCGCCGCGCCGGCTCACGCTGCTGCACCTGGACGGGTCCGAGGAGCGGCTGCCCGAGGTGGGCACCCCGGTGCTCCTCGACGGCCGGGACGCCGGACGCCTCGGCACGGCGTCCTTCCACCACGAGCTCGGGCCGATCGCGCTCGCGCTGCTCAAGCGCGGCACGCCCGTGGACGCCGAGCTGGTCGTCGGCGGGGTGGCGGCGTCCCAGGAGGTCGTCGTCGATCCCGAGGTGGGGCTGCACGTGCGCCCGCGCCTGGGCGCCCCGGGTGGGCGCTAGCCATGGTGATCATCACCGCGTCCGGCCTCCACCTGCGGGCCTCAGGCCGCGCCGACACTCCATAAACTCGCTCGAACTCCACAGAATCTGCGGAGTTCGAGCGAATCTATGGAGTGTCGGCCCGGTGCGGGGAACCGGGAACCGGGAACCGGCAACCGGCAACCGGCCACCCACCACACCCAAGGCACGACTAGCGGGGCTAGGCGTCCTTCTTGGCCCGGTTGCGCACCTTGGCGCGCTCGTGCGCGGGCAGGACGGTCTTGCGCATGCGGACGGCCTTCGGCGTGACCTCCAGGCACTCGTCGCCGCGGCAAAACTCCAGCGCCTGCTCAAGGCTGTGCAGCCGCGGGGGCACGAGCCGCTCCAGCTCGTCTCCGGTCGACGAGCGCACGTTGGTGAGTTTCTTCTCCTTGGTGGGGTTGACGTCCATGTCGTCCGGACGCGGGTTCTCCCCGACGATCATGCCCTCGTACACCTCCTCGCCAGGCGCGACGAACAGCACGCCGCGCTCCTGGAGGTTGAACAGCGCGTACGAGGTGACGGCGCCGGTGCGGTCGGCGACCAGCGACCCGGTCGACCGCGTCTTGATCTCGCCGGCCCACGGCTCGTAGCCGTCGAACACGTGGTGCATGATGCCGGTGCCGCGGGTCTCGGTGAGGAACTCGGTGCGGAACCCGATCAGCCCCCGCGCGGGCACCGTGTACTCCAACCGCACCCACCCGGTGCCGTGGTTGATCATCTGCTCCATGCGCCCCTTGCGGGTGCCCATCAGCTGCGTGACGGTGCCGAGGTGCTCCTCCGGCACGTCGACCGTCAGCCGTTCGACCGGCTCGGACAGGACGCCGTCCAGCGTTCGCGTAAGCACCTCCGGCTTGCCGACCGTCAGCTCGAACCCCTCGCGGCGCATCATCTCCACCAGGACGGCCAGCTGCAGCTCGCCGCGTCCCTGCACCTCCCACGTGTCGGGGCGGTCGGTGGGCAGCACGTCGATCGACACGTTGCCGACCAGCTCGGCGTCCAGGCGGGCCTTCACCAGGCGGGCGGTGAGCTTCTTGCCGGCCCGGCCGGCCAGGGGGGCGGTGTTGATGCCGATGGTCATCGAGATCGAGGGCTCGTCGACGTGGATCAGCGGCAGGGGACGCGGGTCTGCCGGGTCGGTCAGCGTCTCGCCGATCGTGATCTCGGGGATGCCGGCGATGGCCACGATGTCGCCCGGCCCGGCCGACTCGGCGGGCAGCCGTTCGAGCGCGTTGGTCATCAGCAGCTCGGACAGCTTGACGGTCTGGCTGGACCCGTCGCGCCGGATCCACGCCACCTGCTGCCCGCGCCGCAGCGTGCCCTCGACGACGCGGCACAGCGCGAGCCGGCCCAGGTAGGGGGAGGAGTCGAGGTTGGTCACGTGCGCCTGCAGCGGTGCGCCCTCGGTGTAGGACGGCGCCGGGATGTGCTCGCAGATCACCTCGAACAGGGGCTCCAGGTTGGCCGAATCGGGCATGTCGGCGTCCGCGGGGCGGTTCAGGGACGCCCGGCCGGCCTTCGCGGCGGCGTACACGAGCGGGAAGTCGAGCTTGTCGGCCTCCTCCTCCTCGACGAGGTCCATGAACAGGGCGTACACCTCGTCGACGACATCGGCGATGCGGGCGTCCGAGCGGTCGACCTTGTTGATCACGACGATGATCGGCAGGTGCTTGGCCAGCGCCTTGCGCAGCACGAACCGCGTCTGCGGCAGCGGGCCCTCCGAGGCGTCCACGAGCAGCAGGACGCCGTCCACCATCTCCAGCCCGCGCTCGACCTCGCCGCCGAAGTCGGCGTGCCCGGGGGTGTCGATGATGTTGATCGTGACGCGCGAGCCGTCCGCCATGGTGTGCGTCACGGCGGTGTTCTTCGCGAGGATCGTGATGCCCTTCTCGCGCTCAAGGTCCATGGAGTCCATGACGCGCTTCTCCACGTCCTGGTTCTCGCGGAAGGCCCCCGACTGCCACAGCATGGCGTCCACGAGCGTGGTCTTGCCGTGGTCGACGTGGGCGATGATGGCGACGTTGCGCAAGTCGGCGCGAAGGGGCATGCGGGATTCCGTCCAGTTCGGGGGGAGTGCCGACCCATCCTACGCCGTCACCGACCAGTCAGGAACCGGACGCCGTGGGTGCGGCCCCGGGCGCGGGCCGTCAGTGGTTCTCGCGTAGCACTTGCTGGAAGTCGCTGCTGAGCTCGCGGCCCGTCTGCAGACGCGAGTTGCGCCCCGACCACGCGAAGTAGATGACCAACCCGATGGCGAGCCAGACCAGGAACCGCAGCCAGGTCTCCAGCGACAGGTTCAGCATCAGGTACAGGCAGATGGCGGCCGACACGATGGGCAGCACGGGGGAGAACGGCACCTTGAAGGACCGGTGCAGATCCGGACGCTTGCGCCGCAGCACCGGGACGCCGATAGACACCAGCACGAACGCGCTGAGCGTGCCGATGTTGACCATCTCCTCGAGCATCCCGATCGGGGTGAGGCCGGCGGTCAGGGCGCAGGCGACCGTCACGATCGCGGTGATCAGGTAGGGGGTGCGGTACTTCGGGTGCACCTTCGCCAGGCCGATGGGAAGCAGGTTGTCGCGGCACATGGCGAAGACCAGGCGGCTTGCGCCGACCATCAGCGTGAGCACGACGGTGGTCAGGCCCGCGACCGCACCCGCGGAGATCAGCGTCGCCATCCACGACTGGCCGTGGTGGACGAACGCGTTGGCGAGGGCGGCCTTGGGGTCGAGCTCGTCGAACGGCACCATGCCGGTCACGACGAGCGCCACCGCGCAGTACAGCAGCGTGCAGATGGCGAGCGAGGCGATGATGCCGATCGGCATGTCGCGCTGCGGCCGGTGCGTCTCCTCGGCGGCCGTGGCGACCACGTCGAAGCCGATGTAGGCGAAGAACACCAGCGCGGCGCCGGCCACGATGCCGCTCACGCCGAACGCCATGGGCGCGCCCCCGCCGATCCATTGGATCAGCGGCTGAGTCCACCCGCTCGTCGCCTCGGACGGCTGCGCCGGCGGGATGAACGGCGAGTAGTTGGCCGGGTCGATGAACTGGATGCCCGCGACAATCACGAACAACACGATGAACAGCTTCAGCGCGACCAGCGCCAGGTTGACCCGCATGGACTCCTTGATGCCGACCGTCACCAGAGCGCCCAGCACCACCACCAGCACCATCGCCGGCACGTCCACGACGCCCCCGTAGCCGATCGCGGCCGGGATCGTGATGCCCAGCTTCTCCAGGAACACTCCCAGGTAGGCGCTCCACCCCTGGGCCACCACCGACGAGCCGAGGAACATCTCCAAGATCAGGTCCCACCCGATCACCCACGCGAAGAACTCCCCGAGCGAGGCGTAGCTGAACGTGTACGCCGACCCGGACACCGGCACCGTGGACGCGAACTCCGCGTAGCACATCGCCGCCAGCGCGCAACACAGCGCGGCCAGCACGAAGCTCACCACGATCGCCGGCCCGGTCATCGTGTGCGCGACACGCCCGGTGAGGGTGAAGATGCCGGCGCCGATGACGACGCCGACGCCGAAAACGGTCAGGTCGAGCGCGGTCAGCGACTTCTTGAGCTGGTACTCCGGCTCGTCGGTGTCGGCGATCGACTGCTCGATGCTCTTGGTGCGGAACAGGTCCATGGCTTCGGTGCCCTTCTGCGGAGGTCTGGCGGGGGTTCCGGCATAGCAACATACGACCTTGGCACGCCGCGGATGCCGGCGTCCCAACCGTCGATCACGCTCGGACGCCGCCCCGTCCGGTCGGTCCCCGAGTACGCCGAAGGGCCCCGGTCCCTGAGCCTGTCGAAGGGCCGGGCGTCGAAGGGCTCAGCCGACGGGCCGATGAGCGCAGCCCGCCGGGCGTCGGGGTCCGGGCGGATACACTGCGCGCGTGCCCGCGTCCGAGTTGCCCGCACCGGCGGCGTCCCGATCTCCGGTGACGACCCGGGAGTTCTGGGCAGCGGCGGCGGTCGCGTTCGTGCTCGTGGCGCTGGCGTTGGCGGACGCGGCCGTCCGCGGCGCCCTCGGCATCCCCCGCAACGACGACTGGGTGTACTACCGCTCGGCGTTCCTGTTCGCCGAGACGGGACGGTTCCAGCCCGAGTTCGCCTCGGCGCTGCTGTTCGGGCAGATCCTGCTGAGCTGGCCGGTGGTCAAGGTGTTCGGGCCCGTGTTCTGGCCGTTGCAGGTGCTGGGCTCGGTGTTCGGCGCGCTGGGGCTGTGGTGGACCTACCTGCTCGTGCGTGGCTTCCTGCCCCGGTGGGCGGCGCTGGCCAGCGTGGCCGTGCTCGCGCTCGGACCGATCTACCTGAGCGCGGCGACCACGTTCATGTCCGACCCGTTCTCGTACGCGCTGCAGGTCGGCGCGATGCTGGCCGCCGTGCGCGCGATGCGGGAGCCCGCCGGACGCCGCCGCTGGGCCTGGGTCGGCGTCGCGCTTGCCGCCGCGCTGGCGGGGTTCAGCATCCGCGAGTACGCGCTGGCCGGTGCCGGCGCGGCGATCCTGCTGCTGCTGTGGGGGCAATGGCGTGCGGGCGGGCGTCCGGCCCTGCTGCGCACCCTCGGGTTGTGCTTCGTCTGGGGCCTGGCGATCGTCGCGCTGTTCTTTTGGCGGCGGTCGATCCCGGGCGCGCACGCCACGTCCGGCACGATCAACGCGCCGGTGGCGCTCGTGCGTTCGGCGTGGGCGGGGTTCCTGACCGTCACGCTGTTCATGGCGTCGGCGCTGTTCTTCGTGTCCCCGGCGCGGCTGCTGGCCGGGCTGCGCCGCGTCCGGTGGTGGCAGTGGGCGGTGCCGCTGGCGCTCCTGCTCGGGGTCACGCTGCTGCTGCGCCGCCTCGGCGGGGCGGCGGCGTTCCTGAGCAATTACGTGTTCGTGTCCGGCGACTACATCCGCCCGCTGATCGGGTCGGTGCCCTACGCCGGCACCGTCGCCGGACCAGAACCTGTCCTCTTCCCCTTCGAGGTCTCCAGCCTGCTGGCCATCGGGGCCGTGTGCGTGGCCGGCGTGATGCTCGTGGTGCTCACCCAGGCGGCCTTGGCCCACCTCGTCGCGCCCCCGCGCCTGGCCACGCTGCTGGCCGCAGACCCCCACCCCGCCCGCCTCGTCGTGGTCCTCTTCCTGGGCGTGTCGGCCCTCGGCTACGCGGCCGTCCTCGTCGGGGCCGCCGGGTTGTTCTTCGACCGCTACGCGATGCCCGTGGTCCCGTTCGTGGCGGCGATCGTCCTGGACGCCGTGCTACGGCTCGGCTGGTGGTCGCGGGTTTCCCGGGCGGTCGGGTTCGGGGTGCTCGCCGTGGCCTGCGCGATCGGCGTCTTCTACGTCGACCTGGCCGCCGCCTTCGACGCCTCCAAGTGGCGCATCGGCGAGGTGGTGACCGACCAGGGGTACGTGCCGGCGTCCATCGAGGGCGGGTACGAGTGGTTCGGCATCCATCAGACCGACGAGTGGCGCAACCGGCTGGCCGCGAACACCGAGTACCGCGAGGCGTTCTGGGAGTTCCTGTTCACCGACCGGCCGCTGTGCGTGCGCGTGCGGCACGCCGGCGACATGAACATGGTCTGGAGCCACCGCGTCGTGGCCACCGAGCCCGTGCCGTCCCTGATCGGGCCGGTCGGCGCACTGGAAGCCTGGGTGCCCGTGGACACCCCCGAGACCTGCCCGGTGCCCTGACCGCGCTGAGAGGGGGCGACGTGACCGATGGACCACAGGCCGATGGCCCCGCGCCGGAGTGGACTCCCACCCCGCAGGACCGGCTGGCCGGACGCCTCCGAGAGGCGCTGTCGGGCCGAGAGGTCCGGGAGGTGCGCATGTTCGGGGGGCTGGCGTTCATGGTGGGCGAGCGCCTGGCCGTCTCCGTGGGCCGGCAGGGGGACCTGTTGGTCCGGGTCGACCCCGACGACTACGACCGGTGGCTCGAGCGGGGCGCGACGCCGGCCACCATGAAGGACGGCGAGCGACCCATGGGGCGGCGCTGGTTGAGCGTGCCGTCGCAGCGCCTCAAGGACGACGACGAACTCGCGTTCTGGGTGAACACCGGCATCGCCGCGGGCCGATGAGCGACGGCTCGGCCGCCGCCCCGCGATTGCTGCAAGCAAACACCACGTCAGACGATGGTGTTTCGCTGCAGCAGTTCAGGACCGGCCTGGCGTGACTCAGGACCGGCCCGGCGTGCGCCACCTGCTGGTGAGGTTCAGGGCGGTGTAGACGCCGCGGCGTCCGAGCGCCTGGGCCCACGCCTTCGCCGACCCGAGGCGGACGTCGGCGGCGCTCACGGCGTCCGGGTGCGCCTCGCGGATGCCCTCGAACACCCCCGCCATCTCGGTCGCCTGGCTGCCCGCCAGGCGCACGGACCACTGTTGCGCGCTGATGCGGAAGCTGCTCAGGACGGCGTCGATGCCGACGGAGTCGCCGAACCGGAGCACGTTCACGTACGTCTGAACGTCGATGGCGTAACCAGAGCGGCCGTCCCACCAGCCGGCCTTCTCCAGGGCGGCGCGGCGCAGCAGCACGGCGCCCGGCTCGCCGAAGACGTTCGTGCCCGAGCGGACCGTCGTCCGGATCGCCATCGCACCCGGGTGCAGCCCGATCAGCGACCCGGGCAACCCGCGTTCGGCCAGCAGCACCGCGCCCGTCTCTGTGATCATCGACCGGCTGCTGGCCGCCAGCACCGCCGACGGGTGCCGGTCGAGGGCCAGTACCTGCTGCTCCAGCGCGTTGGGCCGCAGGAGGTCGTCGGCGGGCAGAAGCTTCAGGTACTCGCCGGTCGCGGCTTCGCTCACCCGGTTCCAGTTGGCCTCCGCGCCGCCGCCGGCGGGGGTGGGGGATAACAGCCGGACCCGGGGCTCGTCCGCGAACGTGTCCAGGACGGCTTGGGTGCCGTCGTCCGAGGAGTGGTCGGCGATCACCACCTCGTAGTCGGCGTACGTCTGGGCGAGCACCGACCGGATCGTCTCGTCGACGAACGGGGCACTGCGGTAGGCCGGGATGACGACCGAGACGCGGGGCATGGGGGCTCCTCAGTGGTGCTCGGGTGCGCGGATCTCCTGCGGGACGACGGTGACCTCCACCGGGGGCGTGGCCGGCGGCGACCCGGCGGGCGGCGTTCGGTAGACGCCCTCCACCGAGTAGAGCGGGCGGTCCTGCACCTCGCGGTAGATGCGGCCCAGGTAGCTGCCGAGGATGCCCAGCATGACGGTCTGGACGCCCCCGACGAACAGGATCGTGATGATCGTGAAGCTCCAGCCCTGAACCACCGACTCCGGGTTGACGAGCTTGCCGACGACGATCCACACGATGCCCAGCAGGGCCAACAGCCCCATGAGGTAGCCGATTCGGCTGATGATCGTCAGCGGGAACGTCGAGAACCCGAGGATGCCGTCCGCGGCCAGCTTGAACATCTTGCGCCACGTGTAGTGGGTCTCGCCGTGCAGCCGCTCGTCGCGGTCGAACAGGACGCCGACCTGGCTGAACCCGACGCCGGACACGATGCCGCGCATGTAGCGGTCCAGCTCGCGGTACTTCTTGACCTCGTCGACGACCTTGCGGTCCATGAGGCGGAAGTCGCCCGTGTTGCGCGGGATCTTGATGTCGCCGACCGCCTCGAGCATGCGGTAGTAGGCGTCCGCCGTGACGCGCTTGACGAGGGTGTCCTTGCGGGTGCGGCGCTGCGCGTAGGCGACGTCGAAGCCCTCTTCCCACTTGGCCAGGAGCTCTAGGGCGACGCGCGGGGGGTCCTGGAGGTCGGAGTCCATGATGATCACCGCGTCGCCGCGGGCATAGTCCATGCCGGCGGTGATGGCGCGCTGGTGGCCGAAATTGCGTGAGAAGTTGACGACCACGACGCGCGGGTCGGCCTCCTTGACTGCCAGAAGCCGAGGCAGCGTGTCGTCCGAGGACCCGTCGTTGACGTACACGAACTCCAGGTCGTACGGCAGCCCGGCGGTGACCTCCAGCAGCGTCTCGTGGACCATGCCCACATTCACGCCCTCGTTGTAGAACGGCAGCACGAAGGACACCCGCGTGCCCCTGAGGTGCTCCTCGCCCGCCACCAGTTCCTGGCTCATCGTCCCATCCTGCCGTCGCGTCGACTCCGGGGGCGAGCCTACCGCCCGAGAAGTACAGTGAGCGTCCGTGGCAGTCGACGAGGTGACCCCGCCCTCGGCGGCGGGGGGTGGCGAGAGCGCGGTCCTGCTGCGCCAGGGCATGTTGTACACGCTCTCGGCGGCCGCGCCCGTCCTGTCGACGCTCGTGATCACGCCCCTGCTCACCCGCAGCATCCCGGCGGAGGAGTACGGGCGCGTCGGGCTGGCCCTGGTGGTGATCCAGATCGGTATCGTCGTGCTCGGATTCGGCCTGCAGGAGCCCATCGCCCGCGCCGGCATTATGGGCGCCTCGGGCATCGCCGGGGCGAAGGGGCTGGTGCTGCTGGCGCTGGGTCCGTCCGCGCTGACGGCCGCGCTCGTCGTCGCCACGGGGCCGTTATGGTTCGCGCCGCTGGTCGGGGCGCGATACGGCGTCGAGTACGGGTACGCGCTGGGCGCGGCCTGGCTCTTCTCGCTGATCGCCGCGCTGCAGGGGGTCATGCGCGCCCAGGACCGGCCGCTGCCCCTGGTCGCCGTCGGCCTCCTGGCCAGCGCGCTCGCGCCCGGGTTCGGGCTGGCGCTCGTCGCCTGGCGCGAGCCCAACGCCGCCAGCTACCTGTTGGGCACGGTGATCGGGTACGCCGTGGCGCTGGCCGTCGGGGTGGCGGACTTCCTGCGCGGCGACCGGCCGCACGGCGAGTGGAAGGAGTTCGCGGACGCCCTCCGCCTCGGCCTGCCGATGATCGCGCACCAAGTGGCCGTCTATCTCGCCACGGCGGTCGTAGTGGTGGCGTCCAGCCGCCGGCTGGGGGTCGTGGACGCCGGCCGGATGCAGCTGGCCCTGTACGTGGGCACTGCGCCGGCGATCATCGCGGTGGCGATGTCCAACTCGTGGAGCCCGTTGATCTACCGCACCGAGCCAAAGAGGCGTCCGGCGGTGGCGTCGCGGCTGGCGTCCGACGTGGCCAGCGTGATCGCCGTCCTGACCGGGGGGCTGGTGCTCCTCCTGCCGGTCGTGCTGCCGTTCCTGATGCCGGCCGGTTACGACCCGATCGCAGCCGTGCCCGCCGCGACCATCGCCGCAGTGGGGGCCATCTTCTTCGTGGCGTACTTGGCCAGCGTCCACCTGATGATGACCATGGGCCGAAACGGCGTGCTGGGGGTGATCGTGCCCGCATCGATCGCGGTCGGCGCGGGCGTCGCGGCCGCCGTCCCGGCCGACTTCACGCTGCTGGCCGCGGCGTTCCCGGCGGCGACGGTGTCGCTGGCGGTCGGCGCGCGGTTGGCGCTGCCGCGGGTGAGCTCGGTCGTGTGGGACGTCGGCGCCGTCGCCCCCCAGGTGCTGGCCGTGCTCGGACTCGGGGCCGCCGGGCTGCTCCTGCCCACAGGCGGCGTGTGGCTGGTGGTGCGCGTCGTCGCCGCCGCGGGCGTCGGGCTCGTGGGGTTGCGCTTCCTGCGCTCGACGCTGGCCCAGCCGGCCGCCGATTGAGGGTGGCCCGGCCGCGTGTTCGAGCAAGCGCGGTCGTCGATTGCACGAACAGCCCCGCCCGCGGCGACACTCCATCGATTCACCCGAACTCGGCAGAATCGCTGGGGTTCGAGCGAATGCATGGAGTGTCGGCGCGGGCGCGGGCGCGGGCGTCGTCTGCTACCGCTGCGGGTACCGCGCGTTGGCCTCGAGCAGGGCGACGCGGCGGGCGAGCCGGTACAGCATGTCGCGGCGCTTCTGCTGCTGGAGGTACTGGGTCAGGACGTAGAACAGGAACGCCCCGGCGACGCCGTACAGGATCAGGTCCGCGCCGCGGCCGACGCCGGCGATGGACGCCATCCAGGTGGTGATGTCCGGGAACAGTACGGACACGACCATGATGATCACGAACAGCACCAGGCCGACCTTCTTGCCGGCGCCGATGGCGTGCGAGGACGGCGAGGACAGGGCCCGGTACACGAAGTACAGGCCCAACACGATGATGGCGAGTTGGACGAGCATCAGCGGCTGACCTTCCTCAAGAGCGTGTCGAAGGCGATGTTGACGGCGTTGACGATCGACTGGCCCTTCGCGCGCGAGTAGTCGGTGTAGACGATCGTCACCGGGATCTCGGTGTACGTGTACTTGTTGGTGGCCATGATGTCGAGGATCTCCGACGCGTGCGCCATGTCCGGCAGCGTGATCTGCATGGTCTCGGCCACCTTGCGGTTGAACACGCGCAGCCCGTTGTGCGTGTCGGTGAGGCGCAGCCCCGAGGTGGCGTTGCTGAACGCGATCGCCAGCTTCAGCACCGCCCGCTTGACCCGCGGCATGTCGACCGCCTCGGCGCCGAGGAAGCGCGAGCCGAGCACGAAGTCCGTCCCCTGCTCCTCGATCGTGGCCAGCATCCGGCGCACGTCGCTCAGCTGGTGCTGGCCGTCCGAGTCGTACGTCACGAAGTACTCGACCCCGGGGATCGTCCGCGCGAATTCGATGCCGGTCTGCAGCGCCGCGCCCTGGCCCATGTTGATCGGGTGGTTGATCAGGTAGGCGCCCGTGGCCTCGATCTCCTGGGCGGAGTTGTCCGAGCTGCAGTCGTTCACGCACACGACGTGGCGGTACTCGCGGAGGACGTTCTCGACGACCTCCCGCACGACCTCGCCCTCGTTGTACACCGGGATGACGAACGCGACGTCGCTCCTCGGGGGGGCGGCGGCGTCCGCTGCGTCTGGGTTCTGCACAGCCCGCACTCTACTGGGAGCCGGTCGAGGGGGTCCGGCGCCACACGTGCGGCGCGGACGCCGCCGGTGCCGTCTGCTGGACGGCGAGGCCGGACGCCGTGGCCCGGACGCCGTCAGTCCACCGTGATGGTGCCGGTGTAGTACAGGGTGACGGCGTAGAGCACGAAGGCGTAGCCGAGCAGGATCGGCGCGGCGCGGCGGTCGCGCATCGCCAACCCGGCCAGCAGCAGGAAACCCGGCACGATGGACGCGCCGTAGCGGCTCGGCAACGGGAAGTAAGACCCCGTGGCCACCGCCAGGACGAGCGCGAGCATGGGCCCGAACGTCACGGACGCCAAGGCGACCGACTCCACCAGCGGCTCCTCCGGGCCGCGGCGGGGCATCGTCCAGAACAACCCGATCACCCCCGCGACGCAGATCCAGACCAGCGGACGATCCAGACCGCCGGGGATGTTGAGGGCCAGCGTGCCGGGCGTACCCGAGATGACATGGTTGGCGATCAGCGCACTGAGCGGGTTGTAGATCTGCCACAGCAGCTCCGGCACGGTGAGCGCGGTCGAGATGCCCTGGTCGGCGGTCTTGCCGACGGCCATCGCGCGGTGCAGCAGCAGCCACGCCACCTCGACGGCGCCGGCGACCGCCAGCGTCACGAACGGCAGGCGGGGCAGGCCCTTCCACCAGGGCCCGTCCACCGAGCGCCGGGGAAGACGCGCATCGTGCCTCCACGCCGCCAGCAGGTACAGGGCCACGAGGCACACGGCCAGCACGTTGGTGACCTTGAACAGCATCGCCACCACCGCCAGCACGGGCACCCACCACGACCCCGGACGCCCGCGCACGTGTCGCGTGGCCGCCAGCAGCAGCAGGGCCCCCATGAGCACGGACGGCGCGTCCGTGCTCACGTACGTGAACGTCCACCACGAGTAGGGCGACGCGATGAACGCCAGCCCGAGCGCGAGGATCGTCAGCCGGCCCACGCCCCACGCGCGCAGCAGGACGAACAGCGCGCACACCGTGCCCGACAGCCACACGGCACCGGTCAGGCGCCACGCGGTCAGCTGGTCGACCGGGAGCAGAAGCTTGAAGAACCCGCCCACCGCGGCGGTGAGCAGGAAGAACAGGGGAGTGTAGGCGTCCGCCGTCGTGATGCCTCCCGCGGGGAACGTCGAGACGTCCGCGTGGCTGGCCGTGCAGCCCGGACCCATCGGCCCGTACGGGAACACGCCGTTGCATGCCATGCGGGCGAGCGCCTCGGGGCCGATGGGCTCGCCCAGGCGCGGGATGTGGCCGGTGCGCAGCTTGTCGAGGTAGTCGAGGTACACCCACTCGTCGATGGGCGACATCAGCGCGCTGTGCTGGTCGATCACGTAGACGGTGAACACCACCGAGAACAGCACGAGGATCGCCGGCACCCCGAACCGCTGCCCGATGCGGGAGCCGGGAAGCTCGGCCTGCTCGATGGCCCGTGTCATGTGGCTCCCTTCCAAGGCTGCGGTGACAGGCTAGCGACCGGCCCGCGATCCGGGTGTGCGCGCGGGGTAGTGTCTGGCCATGTCCTCCCCCGAGCACCTGCTCGTCGTGGCCACGAACTTCGCCGAGACCCACGGCGGCGTCCAGGCGCACCTGGCCGAGCTGTGCCCGCGGCTGGTGGCGCGCGGCGTCCGGGTCACCGTCGCGTACCTCGGCGAGCGGCGCGAGCCGTCGTCCGTGGACGGCGTGGACGTGATGCCGCTGGCGCGCCGCCTGGACGTCCGGGGGGTCATCGCGTTCCCCGAGGCGCGGCAGTGGTCGCGGTTCGCCGAGCGTGCCCGGTCCGGGGCGCTGCCGCAGGGGCCGGTCACCCACGTGGCCACGCACACGCGGTTCTTCCCGATGAGCGCGCTGGGCGTCCGGCTGGCGCGCCGCGCCGGGGTGCCGGTGATTCACACCGAGCACGGCGCCGGGTCGGTGGTGACGGGGTCGCGGGCGATCGAGGCGGCGTCCCGGGCCGTGGACCTCACGATGGGACGCTGGGTGCTGCGCGCCGCGGACCGCGTCGTGGCGGTGTCCGAGCAGACCGCGTCGTTCGTGCGTGACCTGGCCGGCGTGGAGTCCGTCGTGGTTCCGAACGGCATCGACGTCGGACGCTGGCTCTCCGACGGGCCGCTCGCTGCCGGCTCAGGGCCACGGCCGCTGGTGTTCGTCGGCCGGATGGTCGCCGAGAAGGGCTGGCGCGACTTCCTGGACGCGGCCGCCGGCGTCCGGACCGGGTCGGACGCCGCGACGGCGTCGGCCGTCCACGCCGTCGGCGATGGGCCCGACCTCGCCGAGGCCCGTGCGTACGCCGCGTCCCGTTCGCTGCCCGTCACCTGGCATGGACGCCTCGAGCCGGCCGCCATCGCGCCCCTGCTGCGCGGCGCGGTGTACGTCAACCCGTCCGTGGCCGCCGAGGGGTTCCAGCTCACGCAACTGGAGGCGTTGGTCGCCGGTGCTGCGGTCGTCACCTACGACGTCGGCGTGGCCGCCGAGCTCGGCCGCTCCGGGCTCGGCGACGTCACCGTCGTCCCCCGCGGCGACGTGGCGCGGCTCACGGACGCCGCCCGCTCGGCCGTGACCCGCGCGCCCGCGCCGCTGACCCGCGCCCAGGCGTCGCGCTGGGACTGGGACACGGTCGCCGACTCCTACCTCGCCGTGGTGAGGTCCGCGTCGGTCTGAGCGCGCCCGCGCAATGCGAGGAGGGCCACGGCGGTGCCGGCGAGCGGCCCGATCATGAGGCTGAGCAGAACCTTCGCCGCCAGCGGCTGGGGCACCAACAGCAGGGCGAGGCTGGCGCCCGTGCCCACCCACCAGGCGCCGACGAACGCAGCGTGCCGGCCGACGGACAGCGCCGTGGCCGCGGCCACGACCAGCGTGGCGGTGCAGCCCGCCCCGACCGTGACCAGCGCCATGAACACCCCGTCCACGTCGTAGGCCGGACCGTAGAACGTCCGCATCACCCACGGCCCCAGCAGCCACATGCCGGCGGCGACGACCGCCACCCCCGCCCACAACACGGCGAGCAGCCGTGCCACCGTCGGACGCAACCGGCCCAGCCGGCGCACCAGGTACGACACCACCAGCCCCTGGAACGCCAGCAACGGCATCAGCAGCGGCGCGCGGGTGAGCGTGATCGCGAGGATCGTCCGGGCCAGGTCGCCGGGGTCGGCGGCCGGGTTCGTCGCCTTCAGGAACGTCGGGTAGCCGTTGACGAGCAGCGACGTCCCCGCGCCGCCGCCGACGGCCAGCAGGCAGTTGCGGACGAACCGCCGCGCGTCCTCGTCCGCGCGCATCGCCCACACCCGACCGGCCGACCCCAGCGCCGCCAGCACCCCCACCCACAACACCATCGGGACGACCGCGGCCCACCAGAACCCGGACGTCCCCAGCGCCGCCAGCCCGGCCACGCCGAAGGCCAGCACGCGCCCCGCGCCCTCGGCGCCCACGATCGTGGCCGCGCCCACGGCGTCCCGCCGCCCGATCAGCCCGCCGACAGCGCCGCTCTGCCCGGCGTACACGACCAGCGCCAGCCCGATCGGCAGCAGCGCCGCCAGCCCGCCCGTGGGCCCAGACCCCAGCAACGCCGGTGCCCACCAGAACCCCGTGCCGACGACCGCCAGCGCACACAGGACGCCGACGCCGAGGCTCACCGTCATCAGCCGCGCGCCGCGCGGAACTGCGCCAGGCGTCCCCCCGGGCCGGACGCCGGCCGCGCCGTCCGCGTCCGGGACGGTCATGGCGCGCGAGGTCTCGCCCTGCATGCCGGACAACGACCCGGTGAGCGCGAAGACCACCGACCAGAACACCAGGAAGGCGGCGTTGTCCTCCACCGTCAGCGACCGCGCGGCGATGATCAGCGCCACGAAGCCGGCGGCGGCGGACACCACGCCGGCCACGACCCACGGCGACGCCGAGCGCAGGGCACTCATGGTCGGCCACTCTAGCGGCCCGTTCCCGGGCCGCCGGGGGTACGGATACCCCCCGCACACGTCCACCCCACGGACGGCGCCGTCTCAAGCCAGACGGACAATCGGCTCTCCGACGATGTGTCGTAGCAGACATGGCAGAATCACCCCCATGAGCCCACGAACCATCGGCGTGACCGAGGTCGCGCTGCGCGACGCGCACCAGAGCCTGATGGCGACCCGCATGGCCCTCGAGGACATGGTGGACGCCTGTACCGACATCGACCAGGCCGGCTATTGGAGCGTCGAGTGCTGGGGCGGCGCGACGTACGACTCCTGCATCCGGTTTCTGAACGAGGACCCCTGGCAGCGGCTGCGCACGTTCCGCGAGCTGATGCCGAACAGCCGCCTGCAGATGCTGCTGCGCGGCCAGAACCTGCTCGGCTACCGCCACTACGAGGACATGGTGGTCGACAAGTTCGTGGACAAGTCCGCCGAGAACGGCATGGACGTCTTCCGCGTGTTCGACGCCCTCAACGACCCCCGCAACATGGCCCGCGCCATGGCCGCCGTCGCCAAGACCGGCAAGCATGCCCAGGGCACGATCTGCTACACGATGTCCCCGCTGCACACCACCGAGGGCTATGTCCGCCTGGCGGGCCAGTTGCTCGACATGGGCGCGCAGTCGATCGCCCTGAAGGACATGGCGGCCTTGCTGCAGCCGCAGCCGGCGTACGACATCATCCGGGGCATCAAGGAGACCTACGGCGAGGACACCCAGGTCAACGTCCACTGCCACGCCACCACCGGCGTGACGCTGGTCAGCCTGATGAAGGCGATCGAGGCGGGCGCGGACGTCGTCGACACCGCGATCAGCTCGATGTCGCTCGGCCCGGGCCACAACCCCACCGAGTCGCTCGTGGCGATGCTCGAGGGCACCCCTTACACGACGAACCTGGACGCCGAGCGGCTGATCGCCATCCGCGACCACTTCGCCAAGGTGCGCCCGAAGTACGCGCAGTTCGAGTCGGCCACTCTCGTCGACACCGACATCTTCTCCAGCCAGATCCCCGGCGGGATGCTCTCGAACATGGAGAGCCAGCTGAAGGCCCAGGGCGCGGGCGACCGCATCCGCGAGGTGATGGCCGAGGTGCCGCTGGTGAAGGCGGACGCCGGTCACCCCCCGCTGGTCACCCCGTCCAGCCAGATCGTGGGGACGCAGGCCGTGTTCAACGTCCTGATGGGCAAGTACAAGGTGCTGACCGGCGAGTTCGCCGACCTCATGCTGGGCTACTACGGCGAATGCCTGGGCGAGCGCAACCCCGAGGTCGTCGAGATCGCCCGGGCGCAGGCCAAGAAGGAGCCGATCACCGGCCGGCCGGCCGACCTGCTCTCCCCGGAATGGGAGCATCTGGTCGCCGAGGCGTCCGCGCTGGAAGGGTTCGACGGCTCGAGCGAGGACGTGCTCACCCACGCCCTGTTCCCCTCGGTCGCACCGGGCTTCTTCAAGAGCCGCCCGGACGGCCCCAAGAGCGTCGGCAAGACCCCCGAGCAAATGGCGAACCAGGCGACCGCCAAGGGCGACGCCGACCGGGCCGTGAAGGGCCCCATCACGTACAAGGTGTCCCTCGGCGGACGCGAACACTCCGTCGTCGTCGAAAGGGCGTGACGCATATGGCGAGGAAGAAGAAGTTCCCCACGATGGCCGAGCAGGTCGAGGTCGTCCACAACCGGCGTCTGAAGGACCGCGCCGGCGGCGGCGAGGCCCGGCTGCAGAAGCAGCGGGACGCCGGCAAGATGACGGCTCGCGAGCGGGTCGACGCCTTGCTGGATGAGGGCACGTTCCAGGAGATCGGCCTGTTCCGGCGCAACCGCACGGTGACCTTCGGCATGGACACCGCCGACATGCCCGCCGACGGCGTCGTCACCGGCACGGGGGCCGTCCTCGGCCGTCCGGTGCACGTGGCCAGCCAGGACTTCACGGTCGTGGGCGGGTCGGCGGGCGAGACGCACAGCCGCAAGGTGGTCGAGATGATGGAGTCCGCGCTCAAGTGCGGCACCCCGTTCGTCTTCATCAACGACTCCGGCGGCGCGCGCGTCCAGGAGGGCATCGATTCGCTGTCCGGCTACGGCCAGGTCTTCTACAGCAACGTGAAGCTCTCGGGCGCGGTGCCGCAGGTGTCGATCATCTCCGGCCCGTGCGCCGGCGGCGCGGCGTACAGCCCGGCGCTGACCGACTTCATCATCCAGACCCGCAAGGCCCACATGTTCATCACCGGGCCGAACGTGATCACCCAGGTCACCGGCGAGAAGGTGACGGCGGACGCCCTCGGCGGCGCCGACGCGCACATGGCGGTCTCTGGCGTCAACCACTTCGTGGCCGACGACGACGCCCAGGCGGTCCTGATCGCGCAGAAGCTGCTCAGCTTCCTGCCGCAGAACAACACCGAGGACGCCCCGCAACTCGACCCCGACCCCTACGTGGAGCCGGACGAGGGCATCCTCGACATCATCCCCGTCGAGCCCACCAAGGGCTACGACGTGCGCACCATCATCACCCGCCTGATTGATCACCAGGATTTCCTGGAGGTCCAGGCCGGTTACGCCATGAACATCGTGATCGGCTTCGGCCGCATCAACGGCCGCTCCGTCGGCATCGTGGCCAACCAGCCCAACGTGATGGCCGGCGTCCTCGACATCAACGCCTCCGACAAGGCGTCGAAGTTCATCCGGTTCTGCAACGCGTTCAACATCCCGCTGCTGACGCTCGTGGACGTCCCCGGCTTCCTGCCGGGCGTCGCCCAGGAGCACGGGGGCATCATCCGCCACGGCGCGAAGATGCTGTACGCCTACTCGGCGGCCACCGTCCCGAAGGTCACGGTCGTGCTCCGCAAGGCGTACGGCGGCGCCTACCTGGCGATGTGCAGCAAGGACCTGGGCGCCGACCAGGTGTTCGCCTGGCCGACCGCGGAGATCGCGGTCATGGGGGCCGAGGGCGCCGCGTCGGTGGTGTTCAAGCGCGAGATCGAGGCCGCGGACGACCCGGCGGCCCGGCGCGAGGAGTTGGTGCAGGAGTACAAGGACACGTTCTCGACGCCCTTCGTGGCGGCGTCCCGTGGCCTGGTCGACGACATCATCAACCCGGCCGACACGCGCCGTAAGGTGGCCATGGCGTTGGAGATCCTGATCAACAAGCGCGAGTTGCGGCCGGCCAAGAAGCACGGCCTCGGGCCGGTCTGATCGACATGACCGACACGAACGCCGACCTGCTCGACGCCGTCAAGGCGCTCACCGACCGCGTCGCGAGCCTGGAGTCCGAGATCAAGAGCATCAAGCTCCTGAACGCCCAGAACGTCCCGGAGGAGACGATGGTGGCCATCGCGGCCGCCGTCGCCGCCTACCTGGGTCACCGCGCCAAGCGGCGCGTGGCGCACTTCACCACCTCGCGCACCTGGCTGTCCACGACCCGTGACTCCCAGCACTCACACGCCCCGCTCCACCTCCGCTGAGGTAGAAAGGCACACGCCATGAAGCTCAAAGTGACCGTGAACGGCATCCCCTACGACATCGAGGTGGAGGTCGAGGAGCAGGAGAAGCACCCGGTCGGGTCCCTCATCATCGGCGGGGCGGGCGGCATGATGACCCCCGTCGCGTCGACCGCGTCGGTGCGCGCGACCTCGGCGAACGCCGTGGTGGCGCCCCTGTCGGGGTCCGTGTCCCGCATCCTCGTCGACGAGGGCCAAGAAATCGAGGAGGGCCAGGTCCTCTGCGTCCTGGAGGCCATGAAGATGGAGACCGAGATCACCGCGCCTCACGCCGGCAAGGTCGACCGCATCCTCGTGGCGAAGGGGGACGCCGTCGCCGGCGGCGAGGCGCTCATCGAGCTCGCCGCCTGAGCCCGCCCTACCGCTTCAACAGGGCCCTCGCCACCGGCGCCCGGGTGGCGAGGGTTTCGCGGCGTCCGGTCAGGTGGTCGAGCACGTCGAGGGTCGCGGCTGTCCTCAGCCAGTTGCTTCTGCAGCGCTGCCGCCGCAGTCTCGAAATCTGCCAGTGCTGCGGACAACTACTCGACGATCTCGCGCGCGATCACCTCGGGGCCGGGCACGCTCGTTGGTCAGCTGCTCCGTGTTCGCGGTGACGCCGACGACGTCGTCGCCAATCTCTCGTGGCCGGGCCCCGGTGGCGCCGTCCCCGGCCGACTCTCGCCGGGCCCTGGTGGCCCGAGCCGGGCGTGCCGCAGCGGCCGCCGGGACGCGTCGTAGCGGCGCGGCGGGATGGCCTCCGGCAGCCCGTCGCCGGCGATGCGCAGTTCCCACTGGTCGCGCACGCCGTGCCGCGCCGGCTCGACCACCACGCGCGGACGGTCGCCGCCCGTGCTCGGAGCCCGACGCCCGGCCTGGTGCGCCCGGATCATCGCCAGCAGCGCATCCGCCCGCCGCTGTTCCGGAGTCAGCGTCGTCGCGAGCGGGTCACGCTCCTCCACCGCGTTGCGCCGCCGCGACTCCACGTAGGCGTCGATGATCGCGATCCAGCCCTCGGCATCGGCCACCGGCAGACTGCCGGTGAAGGCCCTGCGCGACTTCGGACGTGGCAGCGGACACCCGGCTCAGTTGACTCTGGGCGACGCCCACTCGTAACGCGCTGGCCGCCACCACCGGCGAGCCACTGCTCTTCGTCGGGATGACTTCACCCACACAGTCCTGGTCCCGGCGCTGTAGGCGTCCGTCACGGACGCAGTCTGCAAGCCCGGTGGCAGCGGCCGCTTGCACGCGAACGCACGGCATGTATCATCGACTCATTGCTCCCCACCGTCCTCCGGGACTGGTGGGGTTTTTCACTGACGGAGGCACCCCCCATGTCGAAAGATCTCGCAACTGTCATCGTCGTCGACTACCAGAACGTCCATCTGACCGGTCATGGGCTGTTCGGTTCGACCAAGTTCCTGCCCAAGCATGAGACGCTCGTGGACCCACTTCGATTCGCCCAAGTGCTCCTGCGAGAGCGCAACGCACGTCAACGGATCGATCTCCCTGCAGCCACACTCCGCCATGTCCTCGTCTACCGTGGCCAGCCGTCGAGCGAACACGACCCTGATGGTTACGCGCGAAGCTTGGCGCAGAAGTCCCAATGGGAGCGGGACCCCCGCGTCGAGGTCACGCTGCGCCCGTTGAAGTACGAGTATCAGCGCGATGCCTCAGGCAGGCCCGCTACCGACCACAATGGCCACCGGATCGTCAAGGGGCTGCCAAGGGAGAAGGGCGTGGACGTACTCTGCGCTCTGGCAGCCGTCAGGGAGGCGCAGGATCCGGCGACCGACTTGGTCATCCTCGCGACTTCGGACTCCGACCTTGCTCCGGTTCTCGATGAAGTACGCCGATTGGGGTCAGCGAAGATCGAGACCTTCTGTTGGTACGACCGCGACTCCAAAGTCGGCTACCGGATCCATCCTGGCGACCGCACCAAGCCAGTATGGAACACCCAGCTGGACGAACAGGCATTCTGGAGTTGCCGGGATCCGATCACCTACACCTAACCCAGTCACCTCGGCAGTCACAACTCCTCGAAGAAGTCCTCGTCCAGGTCGTACAGGGTGACGCTCGTCTTCGGCTGGACGCCGACGCCGTGACGCAGCATCAGCTCGGCCAGCCGCTTGCCGTCGATGAGCTCGATCCGCAGGTTCACCCGGCGGGCCTCGTCGATCGCCTCCCGGGTGAAGGACGCCGTGGTCAGGAACACGCCCCGGTCGCCCTGGGCGGACATCAGCGCGCCCGCGAACGCCTGAAGCGTCGGACGCCCCACCGTCCGGTCGGTCGCGTACTGCTTGGCCTGGAGGTAGATCCGGTCCAGCCCCAGCGGGTCCTGGCTGATGATGCCGTCGATGCCGCCGTCGCCGGACTTTCCGGAGTGCTCCACCGCGCCGCTCTTGCCGTAGCCCATCGCACCCAGGAGCCGCAGCACCAGCAGTTCGAACCCCTTGGGGTCGAGCGACAGCGCCCGCTTGAGCAGCTCGCCCTGCACGGCCGCCTTGTTCTACGCCACGGCGGTGGCCAGCAGGTCCTCCGGCGATACCTCCGCCGCCGCGACCTCGACCACGGTGGACGTGCCAGCCGGCTTGGCTGCGCGCGTGCGGTCACGGAACTCAAGGTAGGACGGGTACCGCTCCAGCACCTTCATGTCGATCCGGGAGGGGTTTGACGCCAGCGCTGCCTGGCCCTGATCCGTGATCTGCACGTGGCCGCGTGACGGGCGGATGACCAGACCCGCCTGCGACAGATAGCTCAGCGCCCAGCTCACCCGGTTGTCGAACGTGCGCTGCCGGCCGCTCGGGATCAGCTCGGCCCGCTCGGCCTCGGTCAGCCGGAACTGGTCGGCGAGTGCGTCCTTCACCTCCCGCGAGCGGTGCAGGTGACCATCGCCCAGGTGCGCCAGCGCCGGGCGCATGCAGCTCTGGAAGTCGGGAATCATGCTGCCTCCTCCTCGGCACGTTCAGCGCCGACTACGCCCGGGACACCTTGTGGTTGGCCGCCTGGGCGCGTGGACGGACGACGAGCCGGTCAATATTGACGTGCGCGGGACGCCCCGCCACCCAGGCGATGGCCTCGGCGATATCGCCGGCGGTGAGCGGCTCGGCGACGCCGGCGTACACGGCGTCCGCCTTGGCCTGGTCGCCGTGGAAGCGGGTCAGTGAGAACTCCTCGGTGTGCACCATGCCGGGCGACACCTCGCACACGCGCACCGGCGTCCCGCACAGCTCGAGCCGCAGCGCCCCGGCCAGCATGCGCTCGCCGGCCTTGGCGGCGTTGTAGCCCGCCCCGCCCTCGTACGCGGCCTCCGCGGCCGTGGACGTCACGAAGACCACCGTGCCTTCGGCCGCGATCAGCGCGGGCAGCATCGCCTTGGTGACCCGCCCCGTGCCCAGCACGTTGGTGGCGTACATCGTCTGCCAGGCGTCCAAGTCGGCCTCGGCCAGCGGCTCCTGCCCGACCGCCCCGCCGGCGTTGTTGACGAGCAGGTCCAGCCGCCCGCCGACCGCCTCGACAAGCATGGCCACGTCGTCGGGGTCGGTGATGTCGCAGCCCACGGCGACCCCGCCGATCTCGGCAGCCAGGTCGTGGACGCGATCGAACCGGCGGGCGGCGCAGAACACGCGGTAGCCCGCCGCAGCGAGGGCGCGGGCGGTCTCGGCGCCGATGCCGCTGGAGGCGCCGGTGACGACGGCGGTCGGTGAGTCGGTCATGGCCCGATCCTAACCAGCCCGGACGGGCGGGGCGTGCGGCGCCGAGCCGCTGGCCTGGGGTTCCCGGCTGGCGGCGTCCTGGGGCAGAATCGCCCGGGTGCCCTCCGTCTACGCCGCCCTGACCGCCCGGACGCAGGTCCGCCACCTGCGGCGCGTCGCCCGGTCGGCGCTCGCCGCCTGGGGGCTGACGGACGCCGACCTGCGGCTGCGCCATCACGGCTACAACACCACGTTCAGCGTCCGCACCCCCGGCGGTCCCCGCTACGCCCTGCGCATCAACGTCAACGCGCACAAGGAGCCCGCCCACCTGGACGCCGAGCTGGCCTGGCTCGAGGCGCTCGCCCGCGACACCGGGCTGCGCGTTCCGCGTCCGCTGCCGACGCGGGATGGCGACGCGTACGCCCTGGTGCACAGCCCCGGCCACGGACGCCGCCTGCCGGCCGTGCTGTTCACCTGGCTGCCCGGACGCCACCCGTCCGAGTCCTCGCCGACCCGGGCCCAAATGCTCGCCCTCGGCCGGACGACCGCGCTCTTGCACACCCACGCCGAAACCTGGCGCATGCCCCCCGGCGCCGCCCTGCCGCGCATCGACACGGTGCTGATGAACGTCCCCGACCGGCTCACCGGCGGCCACTCCGCGCTGCCGCCCGGCGGGCGGGAGGTGATCGCCGAGGCGATGCGCGTGATCCAGGCCGGGTACGACGCGCTGCTCGCGCGGTCGGCGTCCCTGCCCCTGCACGCCGACCTGCACGCCGGCAACCTGCTGTGGGACGCCGGACGCCTCGGCGTCCTGGACTTCGACGACGCCGGCGTCGGCGTCCGCGCCCAGGACCTGGCCATCTCGGCCTACTACCTGCGCGACGACCCGCGCGCGGAGGAGTGGCTGCTGGAGGGCTACGCGTCCGAACGCGCACTGCCCGAGGCGTCCACCGCCGAGTTCGAGGCGGTCGTCGCTAGCCGCAACCTCGTGCTGGCCAACGACCTGGTGGCCGCCGAGAACGCCGAGCTGCGCGCGCTCGTGGAGCGCTACCTCGTCACCACCGTGGCCCGGATGCGCCACTTTCTGGCGACCGGCCGCTACGTGGCCCAGGCCCCGGGGGTCGTGCCGCTGGGGTGAGACCCCTACGCTGGCCGGCATGACCGATGCGGTGGTGCTGGAGGTCCCGGGCCAAGACGGGGTCCGGCAGGTCAAGCTGACCAGCCCGGACAAGGTGCTTTGGCCGGCGTTCGGGGGCGCGCCGGCGGTCACCAAGCGCGCGCTGGCCGACTACCTGCTGGCGGTTTCCGGGCCGTTCCTGGCGCTCAACGGCGACCGGCCGATGACGCTGCAGCGGTTCCCCGAGGGCATCGAGGGCGAGGAGTTCTTCAGCAAGCGCCCGCCGCTGGGCGCGCCGCCGTTCCTTCGGGCGGTCACGTGCACCTACCCGTCGCGGCGGCGCCACGAGCAACTGGTGTTCGACGAGCCGGCCGCGCTGGCGTGGGCCGCGCACATGGGCACGATCACGTTCCACCCCTGGCCCGTCCGGACGGCAGACCTCGACCGCCCCGACGAGCTGCGCATCGATCTCGACCCCCAGCCCGGACGCGGGTTCGCGGACGCCGCCGAGGCCGCCCTCGTGCTGCGCGAGGTGATGGCCGAGGCGGGGCTGGCCGCGCACGCCAAAACGTCCGGCAACCGCGGCGTCCACGTGTACGCGCGCATCCGCCCGACCCACGAGTTCGCCGACGTGCGCCACGGCGTCATCGGCATCGCCCGAGAGCTGGAGCGGCGGCTGCCCGGCCTCGTCACCACGTCGTGGTGGAAGGAGGAGCGCGGCGAGAAGGTGTTCGTCGACTTCAACCAGGCCAACCGCGACCGCACGATCGCCGCGGCGTACAGCCCCCGCCCGCTGCCGGGCGCGCCGGTGTCGACCCCGCTCGACTGGGACGAGCTGCCCGGCGCAGACCCCCGCGCCTTCACCGTCCACACCGTGGTCGGACGCCTCGCCGAGCGGGGCTGCCCGTGGGCCGGCCTGGACGCCGCGCCGGGCGACGTCCGCGGGGCGCTGGCGCTGTGGGAGGCAGACCTCGAGCGCGGGTTGGGCGAGCTCAACTTCCCGCCCGACTACCCCAAGATGCCCGGTGAGCCGCCGCGCGTCCCGCCGAGCAAGCGGCGCACCGACCGCGCCGAGGAGGAGTACCTCGCCCCCAAGGCCGAGCGGGACGCCGAGTGGGGCACGCCGATCGTCCCGCCGTTCGGTCCGATGCTGGCCAAGGCGGTCAAGGAGCTCCCGAAGGGCGACGTGCTGTTCGAGCCCAAGTGGGACGGGTTCCGCACCATCATCTGGCGCAGCGGGGACGCCGTGGAGCTGGGCAGCCGCAACACCCGCCCGCTGACCAGGTACTTCCCCGAGATCGTCGAGGCGGTCAAGGCCAACTTCCCCGACCCGTGCGTGATCGACGGCGAGATCATCGTCGTCGACCCCGAGCGCGGCGACCGGCTCGCGTTCGACCTGCTCAGCCAGCGCATCCACCCGGCGGCGTCCCGCATCAAGAAGCTGTCGCAGACCATGCCCGCCCGGTTCGTGGCCTTCGACCTGCTCGCGCTGGGGGCCACGAACTGGGCCGAGCGGCCGTTCCGCGAGCGGCGCGCGGCGCTGGAGGAGGCGCTGGCGTCCGCCCGTACGCCGATCCATCTCACACGGGCCACCCTCGACCGGGACGTCGCCCGCGAGTGGTTCACCCAGTTCGAGGGGGCCGGACTCGACGGCATCGTGGCCAAGCCGCTCGACGCCCCGTACGCCGAGGACAAGCGGGTGATGTGGAAGATCAAGCACGAGCGCACCGCCGACTGCGTCGTCGCGGGCTACCGGCTGTACCGCGAAGAGTCCGACGCGATCGGGTCGCTGCTGCTCGGGCTGTACACCGACGAGGGCACGCTGAACAGCGTCGGCGTCATCGGCGCGTTCCCGCTGGCCCGGCGCCGGGAGCTGTTCGCCGAGCTGCAGCCCCTGGTCACCCCGTTCGAGGGGCACCCGTGGGCCTGGGCCGACCCGGGCGAGGTGCTCCCCGACCCTTCGGCAGGCTCAGGGCGTGGCAACCCGGACCAACCCTTCCCGCGCACCCCCACCGCTGCCGCCCACAGCCGCTGGAACGCGCGCAAGGACCTGTCGTTCATCCCGCTGCGTCCCGAGCGTGTCGTCGAGGTGCGCTACGACCACATGGAGGGCAACCGGTTCCGGCACACCGCGCAGTTCGTGCGCTGGCGCGACGACCGGACGCCGGTATCGTGCACCTACGACCAGCTCGAGGAGCCGTTGAGCTACGACCTCGCCGACGTCCTCGCGCCCCCAGGCGATGCCCTCACCTGAAACGGGCGGACGGCCGGCGTCCGGGCCGGTGAGCGATAGGCTCGCCTCCATGACGTACAAGCTGATCCTGCTCCGCCATGGCGAGAGCGAGTGGAACGCCAAGAACCTGTTCACCGGCTGGGTGGACGTGGACATCAACGCCAAGGGCGTCGGCGAGGCCGAGCGCGCCGCGGTGCTCCTGCAGGAGGAGGATCTGCTGCCCGAGGTGCTGCACACCTCCCTGTTGCGGCGGGCGATCCACACCGCGTACATCGCGCTGGACGGGTGCGACCGGCACTGGATCCCCGTGCGGCGCTCCTGGCGCCTCAACGAGCGCCACTACGGCGACCTGCAGGGCAAGAACAAGGCCGAGACGCTGGCGCAGTACGGCGAGGAGAAGTTCATGCTCTGGCGCCGCAGCTACGACACCCCGCCGCCGCCCATCGGCGACGACAACGAGTTCAGCCAGTTCGACGACCCGCGTTACGCCGACATCGACCCCGGCGAGCGTCCGAAGACCGAGTGCCTGAAAGACGTCGTGGCGCGCATGCTGCCGTACTGGGAGTCCGACATCAAGCCCGACCTCGCCGCGGGCCAGGTCGTGCTGGTCACCGCGCACGGCAACTCGCTGCGGGCGCTCGTGAAGCATCTCGACGGCATCAGCGACGCCGACATCGCGGGCCTGAACATCCCGACCGGCATCCCGTTGTTCTACGAGCTGGATGACGACTTCCAGCCCGTGACCCCGGGCGGGCGCTACCTCGACCCGGAGGCGGCGAAGGCGTCCATCGAGGCCGTCAAGAACCAGGGCAAGAAGTAGCCCTCCGACAGAAGCGCACGCCAGGGCAGTTCGCTCCTGTTCTGCCTGGAGCGGATTGCCCTGACGTGCGCTTCTGCATGCCGGTCCCCGCCCGGACGCTCAGGCGATCGTCCAGTTCTCACCCTCGGGGTGCAGGCCGGTGACGAGGTAGATCACGCGCGACCCCATCAACACGGCGTGGTCGGCGATGCGCTCGAAGTAGCGGCCCAGCAGCGCGCAGTCGACGGCCGCCTGGACGCCGTGCGCCCACTCGTCGTCCAGCAACGTCGAGAACTGCAGCGTGCGCAGTTGGTCGACCTCTTCGTCGTGGTCGGCCATCTTCTCGGCGTCGAGCACGTTGCGCTCGGCGAGCGTACGCCCGGCCATGGCCACCATGTCCTTGGCCAGCCCGGCCATGCGGCGGAAGTTGGGCTCCATCGACTCGGGCACCGCGTGCTTGGGGTAGCGCATGCGCGCGACCTTCGCGACGTGCGCCGACAGGTCTCCCATGCGGGCCAGGTCGGCGACCATCCGCAGGGCGGCGACCAGGGTGCGCAACTCGCCGGCGACCGGGGCCTGACGGGCCAGGATGCCGAAGCAGCGGGCCTCGAGGTCGTCGTGCAGGCGGTCCAGCTCGGCGTCCGCGGAGATGACGTGTTCGGCCGCGGCCAGATCGGCGCTGAGCAGCGCCGCGGTCGCATCCTCGACGGCAGTCTCGACGAGACCCGTCATGGTGACCAGGTCGCTGACCACCGCGGACAGTTCCTCGTGGTAACTCTCTCGCATCCTCGCTGTGTCCTTCTGTCGGGGTGACGCCGGGCGTCGTTTGGCCCGACGCTAGGCCCTCGCGGGAAGCATACGGCCGCGCCCGGTGGAACCAGAGGTGAACGGCCGGTGAACGCTCGGCGGAACGACCGGACGCCTGGACGCCCCGCGCCGACGTCACCCTATGATCGGCCCTGTGAGCCCCATCGCAGCCGGCGTCCTGGGAGCGCTCCTCGGTCTCCTCGTGGGCGCGGTGGTGGTCGCCCAACTCCTGCACGACCGCCGCCGCGAGCTGCCCGCCCCGAAGGTGGTCCCCGACGACCTGGACGCCGTCGTGCAGTCCCTGGCCTCCGCGGCCGTGCTGGTCGGGCCCAACGACGAGATCGTGGCCCACAACCAGGCGGCGCTGGCCGGCGGGGTCGTCCGCGGCACCCGCATCGGCATCCCTGTGCTGCTGGACCTGATCCGCACGTCCCGGGTCGACCGCCTTCCCGTCAGCGTCGACCTCGAGCAGACCCGCGGGCAGGGGCGTCCGCCGGTGCAGTTGGCCGTACACGTCACGCCGCTCAGCGACCGCATCACGTTCGTCTCCGCCGAGGACCGCGCCGACTCCCGCCGCGCCCAAGAGAGCGCCCGCGACTTCATGGCGAACGCCACCCACGAGCTCAAGACCCCGGTCGGGGCGATCACGCTGCTCGCCGAGGCCGCCGAGCAGGCCGCCGACGACCCGGAATCCGCCACCCGGTTCGCCCGCAAGATCCAGGCCGAGGCGAGCCGGCTCGCCCAGCTCGTCAACCAGATCATCTTGTTGTCCCGCCTCCAAGGCGACGTGCCCAGCGACGTGGGCGAGGTGGACGTCGACGAGGTGGTCACCTACGTCCTCGAGCACAGCCGGCGGCTGGCCGAGCAGCGGCAGATCACCCTCACCCCGGGCGGCGTGACGGGGCTCAGCGTCACCGGCGACCGCGGCCAGGTGGTCACGGCGGTCACCAACCTCGTCCACAACGCCATCACCTACTCCGACCCCAAGGCGCGGGTGGTCGTGACGACCCGCGCCGAGCACCGTCCGCACGCGGACCTCGTCGCCATCGCCGTCTCCGACAACGGCATCGGCATCGCCGAGGAGGACCGGCTGCGCATCTTCGAACGGTTCTACCGCGTCGACTACGCGCGCAGCCGCGCCACCGGCGGCACGGGCCTGGGCCTGTCGATCGTCGCCGAGATCGCCCAGGGCCACGGTGGCGACGTCACGGTCTGGAGCAAGCCGGGCAGCGGGTCCACGTTCACCCTGACGCTGCCCGCTGGGCCATCCCGCGCCAACGAAGAGGAGCCGTCATGACCGTCGTGCTGATCGTCGAGGACGAGGAGAGCTACGCCGACGCCCTCCAGTTCATGCTCACGCGTGAGGGCTACGAGGTGATCACCGCGCCCGACGGCGAGGCCGGGCTGGCAGCCTTCGACCGTCGCGGCGCCGACATCGTGCTGCTCGACCTGATGATGCCCGGGCTGTCCGGTACCGAGGTGTGCCGGCGCCTGCGGCAGCGCAGCTCGGTGCCGATCATCATGGTCACCGCGCGCGACAGCGAGATCGACAAGGTCGTGGGCCTCGAACTCGGCGCCGACGACTACGTCACCAAGCCGTTCAGCCACCGCGAACTGCTGGCCCGCGTGCGCGCCGTCCTGCGCCGCGGGCAGGACGCCGAGCTGCTGCCCGACGTGCTTGAGGCGGGCGGCGTCCGCATGGACGTGGAGCGGCACGAGGTCTGGGTGGACGGCCGCGCGATCCACCTCGCCCTGCGCGAGTTCGAGCTGCTCGAGCTCTTCCTGCGCAACAGCGGCCGCGTGCTCACCCGCGGCCAGCTCATCGACCGCATCTGGGGCGCCGACTACTCCGGCGACACCAAGACACTCGACGTCCACGTCAAGCGACTGCGCGCCAAACTCGAGCCCGACCCGGCCAACCCCCGCGCGTTGGTGACCGTCCGCGGGCTGGGCTACCGGCTCAACGCGTGAGCGGCCCGGACGACGCCCCACCCCTGCCGCTGGTCGTCGGCGGCGTCCTGCTGGACGACCCGAGGACGCCCACGCGGTTCCTGGCCGCGCGCCGCTCGGCCCCTCCGGCGCTGGCCGGGCTCTGGGAGTTCCCCGGCGGCAAGGTCGAGCCCGGCGAGGAGCCGGAGGCCGCCCTGGCGCGCGAGCTGGACGAGGAGCTGGGCGTCGGCGTCCGCATCCTGGGAGCGCTGCCCGGGCCGCAGCCTCACCCGGACGCCGCGGCCGGGGCCTGGCCGCTCGGCTCATCCGGGCTGGTCATGGCGGTGTTCTACGCCCACGCCGACGGCGCGCCCGCCCCGCTGCAGGACCACGACGCGCTCGCCTGGCTCACCCCGGCCGAGGTGGACGCCGTCCGCTGGGTGCCGCCCGACCGTCCGATCGCGGACGCCGTGGCGTCCCGGCTGGCGGGCGGCGTCCGGCAGGCCGACGTGGCGGACCGGTAACCGGGCCGCGGCGTAGGATCGCCCGTGTGACAGCCGAAATCGTCGTGTTCTCCGGCCACGCCCACCCGGGCTTCGCGCAGGAGGTCTGCGACATCCTCGGCGTCGCGTTGAGTCCGTCGCGGTTGACCCGCTTCAGCAACGACTGCCTGCAGGTGCAGTTGCGCGCCAACTGCCGGCAGAAGGACGTCTACATCGTGCAGCCGCTGTGTCCTCCGACGCAGGAGAACCTGATGGAGCTGCTGATGATGATCGACGCCGCCCGGGGGGCGTCCGCGGCCCACGTCAACGTCGTGATGCCGCACTACGCGTACGCGCGGTCGGACAAGAAGGACGCCCCGCGCATCTCCCTGGGCGGACGCCTCGTGGCCGACCTGCTGTCGACGGCCGGGGCGTCCCGGGTGGTGACGATGACCCTGCACGCCGAGCAGGTGCACGGCTTCTTCTCCGTGCCGGTCGACCACCTCACGGCCCTGCCCGTGCTGGTCAAGCACTTCCGCGCCCGTGACCTCACCGACACGGTCGTGGTGTCGCCCGACTTCGGCAACGCGAAGGCGGCCGGCGCGTTCGCGCGCGCCCTCGGCCTGGACGTGGCGGCGGGGTCGAAGCGGCGCACCACCGACGACGAGGTGGTCATCGACGCGATCGTGGGCGACGTCCAGGGCAAGGACTGCATCGTCCTCGACGACGAGATCGCCACCGCGGGCTCGATCCTCACCCTGATCGAGAAGCTGCGCGAGCACGACGTCCGCAGCATCTGCATCGCCTGCACCCACGGGCTGTTCACCGGCAACGCGGTGGCCCGGCTGAACGGCCTGGCGGGCGTGCACGAGATCGTGACGACCAACAGCGTGCCGCAGGACAAGCCGATCGACGGCCTGGTCACCCTCTCGGTGGCGCCGCTGTTCGCCGAGGCGATCCGGCGCATCCACCTCGGCGAGTCGATCAGCCGGCTGTTCTCCGACGAGACGACCTACGGCGCCTGAGCGCTACGGGGTGGCCGTCGCGGTGGGGGAGGCGCTGGGCGGCATGACCTCGGGCGTGCCCGGGTTGGCCGTGGCGGTCGGACGCGGCGTCGGCGTCAGCGTCGAGTAGATCGGGTCTTCGAAGCCCATGACGGGCGCCTTGACCTGGGTGCGCGCGCCGGAGGCGAACGTCAGCACCAGGTCGACCGTCAGGCCCGGCTTGAGGTCGGGGCTCGTCACCTCGACCAGCGGAGTGGGCGAGGTGAGCGTGACGAGTCGGCTCGGCGCGAGGTCGACCTGGCCGTTCATGACCACCGTCAACGGCGCTCCGGTGGTGCCGTCCTGGCGGATCGGGACGCCGGCTACGGTCGACAGCCTGTCGGTGGCATGCGAGACCATCGTCGCCGAGACGATGCCCGAGCCGTCCTTCTTCGACACGACCAACAGGTTGCGCACCTTGACCCCGCCGGCGTCGACGTTAACCCCGTGGGCGGGGGTGTACGTCTGCAGTGTGGCGGAATCGAAGCCGCAGCCCGCCAGCGCCAGGGCGAGCCCCAGTGCGACGGCGAGGGCGCGCACGGGCCGGCGACGGCGGCGGTCGGTGCTGGGTTCCATGTCTGGGGCCTTCCTGGTCGTGTCCGATCTCGGGGTCAGGATAACGAAGTCACCGCGACCTCGCGTACCCGACAGGCCCCTTCGCGCCGGCGTGGCAACCGCGGCAACCCGGGGATTCCGGGTGGCGTGGCCGGCTCGGAGCGCTTAGCGTAGGAGCAACCCTGTTTGCTGGGCCCAGTTCGCACCCGCAGGCACACTGCGCGGTCGTTGTCAAGAGCCCCAAGTGCCTCTGGCTAGTACTTTCGCTCCTTCTGTGGGTGGATGCCCGTGCTACACTTGCCGTTGGAAGGGGCTAAACAATATGACTTTTACTGTCGGCGAAACGGTGGTCTACCCCAATCATGGCGCGGCCGTCATCGAAGACATCGAAACCCGAACGATCAAGGGTGAGGAGCGCCTGTATCTGGTGCTCCGCATCGTCGGGCAGAACGACCTTGTGGTGCGGGTTCCGGCCTGCAACCTCGACCTGGTAGGGGTACGCGACGTCGTTGACGCCGACGGCCTCGAGCGTGTCTTCGGCGTGCTGCGCGCGCCGCACGCCGAAGAGCCCACGAACTGGTCGCGGCGCTACAAGGCCAATCTCGAGAAGCTGCACTCGGGCAACGTCATGAAGGTGGCAGAGGTCGTCCGCGACCTGTGGCGCCGCGAGCGTGAGCGCGGCCTGTCGGCCGGCGAGAAGCGCATGCTCGCCAAGGCCCGGCAGATTCTGGTGTCTGAGCTGGCGCTCGCCGAGAAGGTCGCCGAGGATCGCGCCGAGGTGCTCCTCGACGAGGTGCTCGCGTCCTGAGCCCATGAACCCATCGAACCCAAACGGACCGGTCGTCGCCATCGTGGTGGCGGCCGGTTCCGGTTCGCGTCTCGGCACCGACATCCCCAAGGCGTTGCGCGAGGTGCGCGGCGTCCCGCTGGTGCTCTCCTCCGTCCGCCGTCTCGCCGAGGGCGGCGTCGACGTGGCGCTCGTCGTGGTCCCGGCCGGGCAGGAGGCCGCGTTCGAGGGCGTCCTGGACGCCGCGCCGATCCCGTGTGGGCTGGTTGCCGGGGGTGACGAGAGACAGCACTCGGTCGCGAACGGCCTCGGCCTGATCGAGTGGCACGGAGGGCTGGAGGACGCCGAGGTGGTCCTCGTCCACGACGCGGCGAGGGCGTTCGTGCCCCCCGAAGTGGTCCGGAGGGTCATCGACGCGGTGCGTGCGGGCGCGGACGCCGTGGTTCCGGTGATCGCGGTGGTCGACACCATCCGCGAGCTCACCGACGAAGGCTCGACGGTCGTGGACCGCACCGCCCTGCGCGCGGTGCAGACGCCCCAGGGGTTCAAGCGCGACGTGCTGGCGCTGGCCCACGAACGGCTCGCCGAGAACCAGACTTCGGTCACCGACGACGCCGCCGCGGTCGAATACCTGGGCCTCGACGTCGTGCTGGTGGAGGGCGCCCGCGAGGCGTTCAAAGTCACCGAACCGTTCGACCTGGCGATCGCCGAGGCGCTTGCCGCAGCCCAGGACCGGCCGTGATGCGGGTGGGCGTCGGCACCGACGTCCACCGGCTCGTCGACGGCGTCCCGATGTGGTGCGCCGGGCTGCACTTCGCGGACGAACCCGCCGGGCTGGCCGGGCATTCCGACGGCGACGTGGCCGCGCACGCCGCGTGCGATGCGCTCCTGTCCGCCGCGGGGCTGGGCGACGTGGGCAGCAACTACGGCACCAGCGCGCCCGAGTGGGCGGGGGCGTCCGGGGTCGCCTTCCTGGCCGAGACGGCCCGCCGCGTCCGGGCGGCCGGGTTCCAGGTGGGCAACGTGGCCGTCCAGGTGATCGGCGAGCGGCCCCGGCTCTCCGGACGCCGCGCCGAGGCCGAGCGCGTGCTGTCCGACGCGGTCGGCGCGCCGGTGTCGGTGGCGGCCACCACCACCGACGGGCTCGGGCTCACCGGACGCGGCGAGGGCGTCGCCGCCATCGCGACGGCGTTGGTCGTCGGCGTCGCGGTTAGCGGCGAGCGGTCGGCCTGAGCCGGACGCCTGTGGTGCGCGCCTGGGTCACTCAGAGCCAGGACGAGCCGTGTTGCACGTCGGGGCAGTTGGCGGTTCCACTGGCGACGACGCCCGCCGTAGTTCACTGTGCTCCCCGTGTACGACGGGCGCAGTGAACTACAGGGAGCGTGGCGAGGATCCGGTCATGCGCGCTGAGCCCCTGCGTGAGATCCCATCAACGACCACGCAGGCGAAGTCATCGTCCTTCGGATCGACCACCGACGCGATGTCCATCGCTGACCGCCCGCCACCCAGGCCCCGATCGCCTCATCGCACCTGCGACGCGGCGGCCGTGAACGAGTTGCACGCGCCGATCGAGTTCGACGACAAGCCGCGCTCGAACCAGCGCTGACGGGCCTCGCCGGTGCCGTGGTCGCCGGAGTACCCGGCCCGCCCGGTGAGCACGTCGTCGCCCAGGTTGTAAGCCAGTCGGCCGAGGGCGGCCAGGTCGGCGGCGTCCAGGGACTGGCTCTGGGCGGCCGACCGGATGTACTGCCCGGCGAGGCAGTCGGCCTGCACCTCGGTGCGCCGCGACAGCACCATGGCGGCCTCCTCGCTGGACGCGCGATCCTCCAGCACCTTCTCGGAGATGAGGATGGCGGTGCGCGCCTGGATCGCGTGCCCGAACTCGTGGGCCAGGATCATCTCGGCCGCGTAGTCGGCCTGGGCGACGGCGGCCGGGAACGCCTGCAGCAGCGGCCGGGCGTAGTAGACCCGCTGATCGCCGGAGCAGTACGCCGCGTTCACGTCGTCGAAGTCGCCGCACGCGGTCTTGATCGGGCTGGAGTACACGATCACCGGCGGGCGCGGCATCTGGAAGCCCGCCTGGCTCACGGGCAGCGCGTAGACCGTCATGAGGCAGCCCATCAGCTCGTTGAAGTGGGTCTGCATCTGGGCTGCCGATGCCTTGGACATATCCAGGCTTGCCATCGAGCAGTTCGTCGGGACCGGGATCGACTGGCCGTAGACCGGGTTGGCGGTGGTCAGGCTGTTCGCGGCGTCCAGGGTGCGGGGGCCGGGGATCGCCGGCGGGTTCATGTCGGCCGGGGGCGGCGAGTAGTCCTCGTTGACGTACTGGGCAGCGGGGGCGCCCGGGTCGAGCGGCGCGCTGGTTGAGGATCCGCCGGACGTGCCGCCCGCCGTCCCACCCGCGGACAGCACCCCGGAGACCAGGCCCCGCAGGATGGACGCGGCGAAGAGGATCACCGCGATCGTGAGCGCGACCTTGAGCACCGTCGCCAGCCCGCTGCTGCGCCGCTTGGGCGGCGTGGGCTGCTGCCAGCCCTGATTCGGCCACGGCGCCGCTTGGTTCGGCTGCTGCCAGCCCTGCTGGTTCGGCCACGGCGCGCCCTGCGGCGCGGGCCACGTCGCCCGCTGGGGTTGTTGCGGATACCCCCACTGCTGCTGAGTCACACCATCAGAGTAGTGCGGTAGTTTCGGGGCGTGACCACCGCGAAAACGACGCTCCTGCGCCTCCTCGCCGCGCTGCTGCTCGCCTGCGCCGTCGCCCTTCCCCTGGCCCGGCCCGCGCACGCGGCCACCGCGGTGACCTCCTACGTCGCCCAGGGCGTCATCGCCGCCGACGGCACCCTCACCGTGAAGGCAACCATCACTCCCGAGGGCGCGGCCGGCGACCTCGTGCAGCGGTTCGCCACCACGATGCTCACCACGGACGATCGCGAGTACCGCTTCGCCGTGACCGACCTCGCCGTGACCGTCGCCGGACGCGACGCCGGGGCGAAGGTCACCACCGAGCCCGGGTACGTGGTGGTGACGATCCCGTCGCCGGGAGCCGAACCGCTCACCCTCGCCTACACCGTGCGCGGGGCGGCGTTCGACACCGACGGCACGACGACGGTCGCCTGGCGGCTGCTGCAGGGGCTGAACGTGCCGGTGCGCTCGTTCGAGGCCACCCTGGACACCCCCGGCGCCTTCACGATGATCGACTGCGCGGCCGGCCCGCCGGCCAACCCGGGCGCCTGCGGCTGGTACTCCGGGGGCACCCACGACCAGCCCGAGCCGGCGTTCAACGACGGACCGCGCGGGGCGGGCGAGGTGGTCCAGGTGACCGTGCGGTTCCCGGCGGCCACCGTGGCCAGCAACAGCCAGCTGGTCGACCGCTGGTCGCTCGACCGCGCCTTCTCCGCCGCTCCGCTCCCGCTCGGGCTGGCGCTGGGCGTGGGCGCGATCGGGCTGGCCGCGCTGTGGGGCGCTCACCGACGCTTCGGCCGCGACGCCGTGGACGCCGCCCAGCCCGTCGTCGTGGCGTCCTTCCGCCCGGTGGGCGACGGGCGCAGCGAGTTCCAGGTCGTGGACGACGTCCGGCCCGGACACGTCGGCACGCTGCTCGACGAGCGCGTCGACCCGGTCGACGTCACCGCGACCATTCTCGATCTGGCCGTCCGGGGGGCGCTGAGCATCCGCGAACTGCCGCGCGCCTCGGAGTTCGCGCGGACCGACTGGCAGTTGGTGCGGGCCGACGCCGCCACCGAGCTGCGCCCCTACGAGGCGACCTTGCTGGACGCCGTCGCACCGGCCGCCGGGCCGCGCCGGGTCTCCGAGCTGGCGGTCCACGTCGGCGCGGCGCTCACCGCGGTGCAGTCCCAGCTGTACGACGAGGTGGTCCAGCGCGGTTGGTACGCGCGGCGTCCGGACGCGACCCGCGGTGCCTGGACGACCGTCGGACGCCTCGGCGTTGCCGCCGCCCTCGTGGCCGCGGCCCTGCTCGTCGCGTTCACGTCGTTCGGCCTGCTGGGGCTCGTGCTGATCGCCCTGGCCTTCGGCGTCGGCTTCGTCGGGCAGGCCATGCCGTCGCGCACCGCCGCCGGGGCGTCCGTCCTCGCCGGGCTGGGGGTGCTGCGCGGCCAGCTGCTCACCCAGTCGACCGGCGAGATGCCGCCCGGACGTGAGCACCGCGAACTCAGCGAGGTGCTGCCGTTCGCCGTCGTGCTGGGCGGCACCGAGCGCTGGCTGGACGCCCTCGTGGCGACCGACACCGACGACACCCCGGACGAGTCCGAGCTGGGCTGGTTCCACGGGCCCGAGGGCTGGCACCTGCGCGACCTGCCCGACTCGCTGCGCAACCTCGTGACCACCCTCGAAGGGGTGCTCGTCGAGCGCTGAGCCCTGCCTCAAAGCGGCCTGGGGTCAGAGCTCCAGGCCGGGGTACAGCGGGTGCGCGCCGAGCAGCTCGGACGCCGCGGCCTGCGTCGCCGCCGCCACGCCGTCCTCCAGTAGGAACTTCGCCTTGCCGGGCGCGCCGGTGGCCGTCGGCAGCGCGCTGGTGCGGCTGAGGACGCCGACGATCAGCTCGGCCACCCGGTCGAACTCGGCCGGCCCGAACCCCCGCGAGGTGAGCGCCGGCGTCCCGATGCGCACGCCGGTGGTGTACCAGGCGCCGTTGGGGTCGGCCGGGACCGCGTTGCGGTTCGTCACGATGCCCGACTCGAGCAGCGCCGATTCGGCCTGGCGTCCGGTGAGCCCGAACGAGCCGACGTCGAGCAGCACGAGGTGGTTGTCGGTGCCGCCGGTGACGAGCCGGACGCCGCGGCGCAACAGCCCGTCGGCGAGGGTCTGCGCGTTGTCGGCGACGGCCTGGGCGTAGGTGCGGAACTGCGGCGTCCGGGCCTCGGCGAGCGCCACGGCCTTGGCGGCCATCATGTGCGACAACGGCCCGCCCAGCACCATCGGGCAGCCCTTGTCGACGAACTCGGAAAACTCCTTGGTAGCCAGCACGAGCCCGCCGCGCGGGCCCCGCAGCGACTTGTGCGTGGTGGTGGCCACGACGTCGGCGTAGGGGACCGGATCCTCCTCGCCGGTGAACACCTTGCCGGCGACGAGCCCCGCGAAGTGGGCCATGTCGACGAACAGGACCGCACCCACGGCGTCCGCGATCTCCCGCATGCGGGCGAAGTTGACCCGACGCGGGTAGGCCGAATAGCCGGCGACCAGGATCAGCGGCTTGAACTCGCGCGCGTCGGCCAGGAGCTTGTCGTAGTCGATCAGCTGGGTGTGCGGGTCGGTGCCGTAGCTGCGCTGGTGGAACATCTTGCCGGAGATGTTCGGCCGGAACCCGTGGGTGAGGTGGCCGCCGACGTCCAGGCTCATGCCCATGACGCGCTGCCGGGCGAACTCGAGCCGCAGCGTCTCCCAGTCGGACTCCGACAGGTCGTTGACGCTGCGCGCGCCCAGCCGCTTCAGCGCCGGCGATTCGATTCGGGCGTTCAGGATGGCCCAGTAGGCGACCAGGTTGGCGTCGATGCCCGAATGCGGCTGCGCGTAGGCGTACTCGGCGCCGAACAACTCGCGCGCGTGCTCGGCGGCCACGGACTCCACGGTGTCGACGTTCTGGCAGCCCGCGTAGAAGCGATGACCGACCGTGCCCTCGGCGTACTTGTCCGACAGCCAGTTGCCCATCGTCAACAAGGTGGCCAGCGACGCGTAGTTCTCGGACGCGATCAGCTTCAGCGAGTTGCGCTGGTCGGCCAACTCGGCGCGGATGGCGGCGCCGATGCGCGGCTCCACGCCGTCGATCACGGACAGGGCCTGGGTGTACGCGCTGGACGCGGTGGCGGCGACGTCGCTCACTAAGGTCTCCATTCTGATGCTCACGGGTGGGGGCCAATCTACTCCAGCCCGGTGGGCGACGCCGTCGGCCCTTCGACAGGCTCAGGGACCGGCCGCCGACCTAGACGGTGGCTGAGCTTGTCGAAGCCGGGCCGCCGGTAGGCTGGGCCGGTACCCGCCCACGAGGAGTCCGATGTTCTGTTCGCACTGCGGAGCGACGTTGCTCGCGGGGTCGAACCAGTGTCTCCACTGCGGCCGCATCACGGCGTCCGTGCCCGTCGACGTCCCTCGTCGCCCGACCATGCCGGTCGAGCGGCCGCGCCGGCGCCGGGCGTGGATGGTGGGCGTGTTGCTCGTGCTGGTGAACGCCGTGCTCGCGGTGGGGGTGGGGATGCAGGCGCTGGTGCCGCTGGCCGTGCCGTCACCCACCCCGGCCGCCGGCAAGCCGGTGCACCCGCCGACGGTGGGGCTCGTCCCGCCGCTCGAACGCGGGCCGTCCGAGGCGTGGTCGGTGGCGCTGGCGGACCTGCGTCCGGAGGGGTCCGCGGCGCCGGTCTTCGTGTACCCGGGCGAGTACGACGAGCGGTACGCGGACCTCGCCGTCGTCGTGTCGGCGGCCGCGGACAAGACCTACGTGCGGGCCCTCAGCCTCAGCAACGGGGCCACGGCCTGGATCCGACCCCTCGCCGGCCGGGCGGCGTGCGGCTTCGACCGCGACGCGGGCCTGTGGTGCTTCTCCTCGACCCTGGAGGTCACCCGGCTGGGGTTGGTCGACGGCGCCGTCGTCGGCAGGCACGTGGGCCGGGTGGAGGCGCCCGCGCGGGTGTGGGTGTCGGCGTCCGGGGGCGTGTTCGTGCTGGCGGTGGCCGACCCGGGCGGCGACGGCGTCCGCGAGCTCGGCGTCACGCTGACGAGGGTGGACGGCGCCGGGGGCACGCTGTGGACGCAGACCGCGCGCCTGGCCGCCGGGCCAGGCCGGACGGCCAGGCTGCACGGCACGGCCAGTTTGGTGGCGGTGTCGACCGTCGCGCCCGGCGCGGACGGGGCGGCCGACGAGCGGACCCCGGCGATGGTCCGGACCCAGGACTCCGGGGCCCGCGTCGGCTCGCTCGTTGACGGCGCCGACGTGACCGTGCTGCCGGACGGACGCCTCGGCGTCGCGACAGGCACCAACGCCTCGACGCTCTTCGACGCCAGCGGCAAGGAGCTGTTCCCCGTCAAGGCCCGCCTCGTGGGTGGCGTGGCCCGCGACGTCGCGGCCGAGCGGGTGCCGACGCTGGCGGTGGTGCGGGCGTCCGGCAGCACGCCGCAGCCGCCGACGCTGATCGCGGTCCAGGCGAACGGGTCGGCGTCCGCCCTCGGGCAGGGGACGCCGCTGGCCGTGTGCGGCGGGCTGCTGATCGCCGAGGACGCCGTGTCGGCGACGCCCGCCTTCACGGCCCAGGAGCTCGAGAAGGGCGCCCAGGTGTGGCAGGTGCCGCACGCCGGCGTCCAGCTGGCCTCGGCGTGCGACGGCAAGCGGTTCGTGGCGTGGACGTCCGAGGGCGGCGTCCCGGTGGCGCACGGCTACGCGCTGACCACGGGCGACCCGGTGTGGCGGGTCGAGTTCCGCGACCGGGAGTTCCACTCCGACGTGCCGGGGCGGGGCTGGTTCGTGTTCGACGCGCGCGAACAGCGGCTCGTCCTCGTCCGGGCCTGAGCCCGGGGCGGCTAGCCTCGGGAGGGTCAACCCCGAGAAAGGCGCCTTCATGGACGAGACCACTCCTCAGCCGGGCCAGCCGCAGCCCATGCCCCAGCCACAGCCCCTTCCCCAGCCACAGGCCGAGGGTGGCCAGCCACTGCCCCAGGGCCAGCCGATGGTCCAGCCGGGCCCCTACGGCCCTTACGTTCCCTACCCGCCCGCGCCGGCGGCGACCGGACGCCGCGAGTCGCCGTTCCGTCGCGGCTTCTCCCTCGGCGCCGGCGCGGGGCTGGGCGCGGGGGTCGCCCTGTTGATCCTGGGCATCGTCGGATCGCTGCTCAGCATGGTCGCCCTGATCGGGGCGGCCGGCGCCGCCGCGGCCGCCGCGGGCGCCAACCAGACCAGCTTCGAACCGACGCGCACGATCTGGGGCAAGGAGGCGGCCAAGGGCCGGATCCGGGCCATCAACATCACGGGCGCCATCATGACCGACGCCGCCGACGGGGCCGTGCTCACCGGCGGGACGTACGGCTACGAGGTCGCCCAGGTGCTGGACCGCCTCGAGGCGCGCGACGCCGACGCCCTCGTGCTGCTGATCAACACGCCCGGCGGCAGCATCACCGGCTCGCGCGCGATGGTCGACGCCATCGACCGCTACCGGCAGCGCACGGGCAAGAAGGTGTTCGCGTACGTGCAGGGCATGTCGGCGTCCGGGGGCATGTACACCATGGCGGGCGCCGACGACATCGTCGCCGACCACGGCTCGCTGGTGGGCAGCATCGGCGTGATCCTGGGCCCGCTGTCGCGCTACCGCGACGTCGTGGCGATCGACGGCGGGCTCTTCGGCGGCGGCGTCACCACCACCGGCGGCATCACCGAGGAGTACATCACCGCCGGCCGCGGCAAGGACGTCGGCAACCCCTATCGCGACCTGACCGCCGAGGAGCGGGCCAACCTGCAGTCGTTCATCGACGCCGAGTACGCCAACTTCGTAAACCTCGTGTCGTCGCGCCGGGAGATCCCGGCGGCCACGATCCGCGACCAGCTGGGCGCCAGCCTGTTCGACACCGCGCGCGCCAAGCAGGTCGGGCTCATCGACGACGTCATGGGCCGAGACGAGGCGTTCCGGCGGTTCGCGGAGGCGGCGGGGCTCGACCCCGCGGACACGCGCGTCGTGTCCCCGCAGGCCCCGGCCCTGTGGACGACGCTGCTCGGCGCCGAAACGCGCGTCTGGGGTGAGGCCCCCGCCGCCCGTCCCGAAGGTGGCCAGCCCGCGCGCGCGACGTCCAGCCTGTGCGCGCAGGCCCGGACGCCGCTGGTGTTCTACGGGTCCGTGGCCGGCATCTGCGGCTGAGGTCCGCTAGGCCCGGCTGCGGCCGATCTCGTACAGCGCGATCGCCGCGGCCACGGAGGCGTTGAGGCTCTCTGCGCCCGACCCGATCGGGATGGACACGACCACGTCGCAGTTCTGCCGGACGAGTCGGGCCAGGCCCTCGCCCTCAGACCCGACGACGAGCAACACCGGCCCGTCCACGCCCGGGATCTCGCTGATGTCGGTGTCGCCGTCGCCGGCGAGCCCGACCACGACGAACCCCGCCTCGGCGTACTCGCGCAGGGTGCGGTTGAGGTTCGTGGCCAGCGCGACGGAGACGCGGGCCGCGGCGCCGGCCGAGGTCTTCCACGCCGCGGCGGTCACGTGCGCGGAGCGGCGCTCGGGCACGATGACGCCCTGGGCGCCGAACGCCGCGGCCGAGCGGATGATCGCCCCCAGGTTGCGGGGGTCGGTGATCGAGTCGCACGCGACGACGAGCCCGGCGTCGGCGTCCAGGGCCGCGTTCAGGACGTCGGCCGGATGGGCGTACTCGAACTCGGGCAGCTGCAGGGCCACGCCCTGGTGGACGGCGCCGCCGGTCAGCCGGTCGAGCTCGCTGCGGGGCGCCGCGAGCAGCGTGATCCCCTGAGCGGCGGCGAGCTTCAGGATGTCGCTGACCCGCGAGTCGCGCTCGGTGCCCTCGGCGACGTAGCCTCGCCGGACCGGCAGGTTCGCCTGCAGCGCCTCCAGCACCGGGTTGCGCCCGAACACCCAGTCGGCCGTGGCCGACTCGTGCACGCGGCGCTCGCCGGGCGGCGTCCGGCGGCCCTTCGGACGATCGGGCGACTTGGCCGGCTCGTCGGGATGCCGGTTGCGATAGGCCTTGTGGTAGGGGCGGTCCTCGGCCTTGGGCGTCGGGCCCTTGCCCTCCAGGCCGCGGCGCACGCGCCCGCCCGAGCCGGCGGTGTAGCCCTGGCTCCCCACGCCCTTGCCGCGCTTGCGGACCGCGCCCTTGCGTTGACTGTTCCCCGGCATGTCAGCCTCTCTCCAGGCTCCAGTGAGCCCCGTCCGCGGTGTCCTCGATCTTCAGCCCGGACGCAGCCAGTGAGTCGCGGATCGCGTCGGCCCTCGCCCAGTCGCGCGCCGCCCGCGCCTCGGCCCGCTGCGCGAGCAGCGTGCGCACCAGCGCGTCGACGACCCCGCTGAGGTCCTCGGACGCCGCGCCGCCGGTGGCCGCCCACTCCGGGGCCGCGGGGTCGAGCCCCAGCACGCCGAGCATGCCGTGCACGTCGAACAACAGCTCGGCCACGGCCGCCTCGTCGCCCGCGGCGACCGCCTGGTTGCCCTCCCGGACCACGGTGAACAGCTCCGCCAGCGCGCCCGGCGTGCCGAGGTCGTCGTCCATCGACGCCGCGAATCGCTGCCAGTGCTCGCTCGTGCGGTCGCTGAACACCCCCAGGCCGTCAGGGTGAGCAGCGCCTAGCAGCCGACCCGCCCGGTCGAGGAACCCGTCCAGGCGGGCCAGCTGCGTGGCGGCGTCGGCCAGGGCGGCGTCCGACAGCTCGATGGTGGAGCGGTAGTGCGGCCCCGCCAGGTAGAGCCGGACGGCCCGCCCGCCGTACCGCGCCACCGCCGAGCCGACGTCGGCGGTGTTGCCGAGGGACTTGCTCATCTTCTCGCCGGCTTGGGTGACCCAGGCGTTGTGCATCCAGTAGCGGGCGAACGGCCGCCCGGCCGCCTGGCTCTGAGCCGCCTCGTTCTCGTGGTGCGGGAAACGCAGGTCGATGCCGCCCCCGTGGATGTCGAACGCGTCGCCGAGGTACCGGCCGGCCATGGCCGAGCACTCCAGGTGCCAGCCCGGGCGTCCGCGACCCCACGGGGAATCCCAGGACGCCGTGCCCGTCTCGTCGTCCTTGACGCCCTTCCACAGGGCGAAGTCGCGGGGGTCGCGCTTGCCGCGCGGGTCGGCGTCCGCGGCGGGCTCCATGTCGTCGACCCGCTGCCCCGACAGCGCGCCGTAGTTGGGCCAGCTGCGCACGTCGAAGTACACGTCGCCGGACGCGTCGGCGGCGACGTACGCGTGCCCCCGCTCGATCAGGGTCGCGACCAGTTCGTGCATCTCCGGGACGTGGCCCGTGGCCCGGGGCTCATACGACGGACGCCGGACGCCGAGCGACCGGAAGGCGTCGTGGAAGACGCCCTCGTAGTGGTAGGCGTGTTCCCACCATGTGCGGCCCTCCTCGGCCGACTTGGCGAGGATCTTGTCGTCGATGTCGGTGACGTTGCTGACCAGCGTGACGACATAGCCCGAGTACTCCAGCCAGCGGCGCAGGACGTCGAAGTTGACCTCCTTGCGCACGTGGCCGAGATGCGGGGCCCCCTGCACGGTCGCGCCGCAGCAGTAGATCGACACGCGTCCCTCGACGAGGGGGACGAAGGCCGTCTTGGTGCGCGTGGCGCTGTCGTAGAGGGA